>JACLAC010006536.1_pt1 | contig 26175 bp, 28 predicted proteins | sample 8027881 | NCBI WGS metagenome assembly JACLAC01 (sample SAMN15725517, study PRJNA655200) | protist metagenome | isolation source: fluorescence activated cell sorting (FACS) single amplified genomes of... | place: Spain: Blaines Bay Microbial Observatory, Mediterranean Sea | collected 2016-01-19 | reverse complement strand
CTGCACAAGGCTGATTTGCGAAGAGCGGATCTCTATCTTGCCAATTTGCGAAATGCCAACCTGGAAGGAACTAATCTCAGTGGAGCCAACTTGGAAGGAACAGAACTACAGGGGGTAAGGTTCTGCAGGACAAAGATGCCCGATGGGGCAATCAACAACAGAGATTGCTCATGAGGTTTTTAGTTCGTGCAGGACAAACCGTTTCTCCTTGTGCTTCTCTACCCATTCCTCCCCCTGCACCAGGCGCAACAACTCCACCACTGCCTGTAAAATTCCAGCATGCGCTGGCTCCTGTTGACCCTCAGCATTCTGTGCTGGAATCAGCTGACCATCCCAAAGAATTGGCGACCACTCGTCCAGCCGCACAAACCAGTATCCCTTAGGCGGACTGCCGTTGATCTCGATGACCACAGAAGTCGGAGTACCGTAGCTCCCATAGGCCACGGCTACTGCCAAGGGGCGTTGCAGGAGTTCTTCCCATTCCCGAGCGTAAAGCTTGGCGTAGTTGGTCTGGACCCCCTGACGCTTCAGCATCTCCTCAAAGGTGTGGTAGTTGACAGGTTGGGGTTGCATGAATTTCCCTAAAGAACATGGGCACAAAGGAGGCTGTGGATCCCCATCTAAAGAAATAGCAGATCACCATTTATTCTTCACACCCCCTACCATCCTCCGCAATCATGTCTGCAAATACTAAATAAGATGGAGTTGGCTTGAGCTAGCAGATATCCCACAATTGGGAGCAACCATCAAAATGGATAGCGAATGACTGCCCAAATGCATGAACTGTTGATTTATGAGGGGGAAGATACCTCAATGGCTTTTTGTCCACCAATTCCAACCCATCACCCAAGAATATCAGAACAGCCCGAAGATCCGACGTTTTTCCACACAGCATGCTGGCGAAGATACCTGGGAACTTGGGAAATAAGAGATGGGCATTTCTATCTGGTTAAATTAGAAGGAGTTGTAGGATTGGAGGAAGGCTCACCGCTTTTTGCAGACTGGTTTACTGGTACGCTTCGAATCCCCAAGGGCAAGAGGCTTCATTATGTCCACATGGGCTTCGGAAGCGTATATGAAGAGGAGATTCACGTCAAAATTGAAAATGGGGTTGTGGTGGAAAAGAAAGTTATCGACAATCGCGATTCACCGCATGACTTGGACGAACTGGGATGGAGAAACCTACCTGGCCACGAGAATCGTTTTGCTGGAGATGATGAATTCTAATCCCACCATATCTGGTCGGTTGTATTGACCGCACAATTCCCGTTAGATCCACCAGCAACCACCTCCAAAATAAAGTAAAGGTAGGTGCTGGTGGAAATGCCTCTGAGTCCAAGTAAAACATAATAACTTGTTCACCTATACTACTTATTGTCTTTACCTCCTGCGCCAAGATGGGCAGATTGCAGAGCATCCGAATTGGCAATCACCCCACCGAGTCCCCAGATGCAACCCACTGCCTTTGACTTCATCCACTCCGTCCCTGCGCACCTAGCTATTGACACCGAGTGTCGGCTCTTTGAGTCGATGGTGGCTGCGGGCTTCCCCAGTCCAGCTCAGGACTACTACGATGGCTACCTCAACCTGCACCAGTACCTGGTTCCGGATCCCAACAACGTCTTCTTTGTCCGGGCTAGTGGTGATTCCATGGTGGGTGCAGGGATCTATGATGGAGATTTGCTGATCGTGGATCGCTCCAAGAAAAAGCCAAACGGCAAGGTCGTGATCGCTTCCCTCAATGGCGAATTTACTCTAAAGCGCCTGATACAGGATCGGGGACGCTTTGAACTGCTACCAGAGAATCCTGACTACCCCAGCATCCCAGTCTCCGTTGATGACGACTTCCAGATCTGGGGCGTGGTGCGCCATGTCGTTCATAAGGTCTGAAGGCTAAAGTTGGCGGCGGGATATAAATGTGAACCGGAGTCCCAATATCAAGAGGTGGGGGCTTGTTTGGTCCCCCGGGGGTAGGGGGTGGGGGTCGGAAATAAGGGATTCCTTAGTGGATCAGTCCCAAAGACTCTGCATAATGGTTTGGTGGGTGTGGACTGTAATTTCTCCACCTACTTCTTTCAGCCAGGCTTCAGCTAGCAGGTGGATGTCCTTCGATTCGATCCAGTGGTGATGTAGACCATCTTCAGTTTCATAAATTTCAAAAAGCGTCACCACCACCCTGCCGGTTTTTTCTGGCATCTTCCCATCCAGAAACGAGTTGTATTCCTTCCACTCTGGGCCAGATGAGACAACATACTGAACTAGTTTGAGGGGGCCATCCTGATAACTCTTCTCCTGCATGAATTCAAAATGCCCGCTTGCGCTCTCCATGAAACCTTTGGCCACTTCTTCGCTGGGCAAGATGATTGTCCAAGTTGTCAGCGTTTTTCCCTTCAGTGCATTTGCCATCTGGTTCTCCTCTCCTGATTTGATTGTGGGCTAGAACATCTTGTGATTCTTGGCAATGTCGAGGGCCTTGGCCTGCTCGACTCCCAGGTAGTGACTGGTAGCTGCAACACTGCTGTGTCCAAGTAGTTGCCGGACAGCCTCCACGTTCTTGGTTGCATCGTAGATCGCGCTGGCCTTGGTCTTTCGCAAGCTATGGGTGCTGTAGTCATCGGCAGCGACCCCCAGCAATTCTACCCAGCCCTTAACCAAGCGCTGGTACTGGATCTGGCTGATCGGCTGCTGTCCCAGCTCTATCCCATTGTAACGAGTGGTTCTACTGCTGAAGAGGAAATCCTGCCCACGCTTGCCACTAGTCGTGATCCAGTCCTGGATCGCTCCACGGGTAGTTGCGCTCAAGGTGAAGGTCACCGTCCGCTTGGTCTTCTGCTGGGTGATGCTACACTCCTCCCGAACTAACCCCATCGAATCCACAACATCCTCGACTCTCAGCTGACGCAGATCCGAGCTGCGCAGCATTGAATCAATACCGGCATGAAAGAGTGCCCGGTCCCTGGGCTTCTCTTCCAGCAACTTTGACAAAGATTTGACCTGCTTGGCGCTGAGTGGTTTCTTCTGCATGCTGCTCCCTCAATTGATTGGCAATCGTTGCTGCTGTGCTTGGAATTCCACTTTGATGTATATTAATTAAAATATAAAGATAAAAATATACATTATGAATTGATAGCCCTAGAACCAGCTGATTTACCAAACCAGCTAACTAGCTATTTTGATTGATTATATTTTGATTGATCCATTTCAATGTATACTATTGACCAAAGTAAACATTAGAAGGTGTGCTTAAACCACGATGGCAATCTAACGCTTGCCTTTTAACTACCTTTGAGTTGATTTCTATAAAAAATGCTGACTGCTCAGCAGCATGCTGCCACACCATTGCGAAAATCGGAGCAGGGACTGAAATATGAAGAAATCAATCCTTCTATCACTGGCAATCTTATTACCATTCACTAAAGCGTTGGCTTACAAGCAAGAAGATTTGAATCAACTACTTGGAACTGATGAATGCGTAATGTGCGATTTATCTGGCGCCAAACTACACTACCCTACCTTGGTTGGAGTCGATTTGACTGCAGCAAACTTAAGATCAAGCAAGATGGTTGGTGGCGATTTAACAGGGATAATCCTTAGCGGAGCTGATCTCACCCTAGCTGATTTCTCCAGAAGTTATCTGGGTGCAGCTGAAATGATAGGAACTAATCTCACTGAAGCAAATTTGGCTGGTGCCGACTTGACCGCAGCTGACCTGACTGCAGCTAAACTAATAAAAACTAATCTGACAGACGTTTATCTCGCTGCTGATTTAACTGATGCCGACCTTACCGAAGCAATCTTAGATTTTACAGATATGACTGGAACAATTTTCTGTCGGACGTTGATGCCTGACGGCTCTATAAACAATCGGGACTGCTAGTTTTAAATTCTTTTCCAGCCCCTCATCCTTCCCACTGATCAGATCTGGAGAAAGTAAACATTGGGAAAGGGGAGAGTGATTCAGAGTGGTGGTCATCTTCGGCTTGCTTTTTAGCTACCTTCCAGTTGATTTTGTTTTCGTTGTTCTGTTTGAATTTGCTCCAACTACTTCACAGCAGACAATCATTGAGCAACTATAGTCAGCATCTTCTATCAAATGAAGATGCTAAGACAACCATTTTTCAATAAGGAACTATATGCCACACTACATAGCCGTTCATAGGTTTAAAAGTGAAGATGCCCGAAAAGAATACTGTATGCCTCCTGAGAAACGAACACCACCGGGCAAGACAGAGACCAAGAAACAATGGGCAATAAATGTTGATGGGTTAACTGAGACAGTAAAGTGTCGTCAGCAATGGGTGGGCGATGATATCGCTTTTTGTCACTGGGAAGCGCCAAGTGAAGAAGAATTGTTGGAGACGTTTAATCGATTCGGTCCAAAAGATTTATTGACAATCGAGTTACATGAACAATGGAGATTTGTATCCTTCTACAACCAGACAGAAGAACCTATTGAACACAAAGAGTATTGATGTTGATTTATCCTCAGTAAAAGTTCCCCCACTAGAAGATTGATCCATAGGTGAGATCTAGTTTGATTGGATCTCACCTCCTGACTTCTTACCTAAGCACTGGAATTGTTGGCCCATTTGTTGGCTAGTCTGCATATTTTTGATTTTAGCCTGCTTGAATGCTAACAATTCGATTCCTACCGTAGGCACCAGATCCTCATTTGCGCCTATTAGCCCAGAGATGGTAGCCACCCGCAACTAGACCCAATAGCAGGAAGATCCAGGCCAGGGGGATCAGAGCAAACTCCTCAACCAACCGCCCATCTTCATCCACGGTAGCTCCCATCCATTCATACGCCAACCAGCAGGCCCCACCCAATCCAAAACAGATCAGCGCGGCCACTAGATACCGATAGCTGGCCATCAGGCTCTACCAACGCTGTTGGAACTGTTGGTAGTGGATATCGGAGCCGATGATGGTTGCGATCGAATACAACTCATGGGCATTGAACCGGACACGAAGTTGCTCCACCACCTTGGATACTGGGGCTGGCATCGCTGGAAGTTGACGGCACTGGTCCCAGCAGGCCCGCGTCAGTTGTTCCAAGTACTCTTCTCCAAACAGCATCGCTACCCGTTTTGCTGCCAGCTCCGGGTTTGTGGTTGGCTCCACGACCAGCCAGGGCTGGATCTGGGCATAGGCCCGCTCCTGCTTCAGCACTGCGGCCACCGTCGTCTTGGAAATGCAGAGGATCCGCGCAATGCCACGATAGGTATGCCCCTGCGTGCGCAGTTCGTGGATCAGCCGGTCCCGTTGCCGCTTGTAGTCCCATCTGGATAACTTGCCCATTGATCTCCTTACAAACTGAGTTCCTGGCCATGTTCGGCCATAGCCTGTTGCACTTCCAGCAAGGCAGTCAGGTGATTCCTAAATTGCTGGTGAAAGTAGCTCCGAGCAAAGCGTTCAGCTTCGTCGCGAGTGCCACAGAACTGGAAGGGAATCTGGTAGCGCTGCTGCCAGGCGACCAGGGTGGATAGTGCTGAATCTTTCTTCATCTTGCTGCGATAACAGCCCATTGCCAAATCTGCATAGGTGCCTTCCACCACCACAATGGCTGAGGCAAACGCCTGCATCCGCTCCAACTCGCGTTCAAAGCGATCACGCTCACTCGTCATGCAGCTGATCAACTCATCAACGCTGTTCTTGCGTTCCAGTAGGTAGCGTCCACAGGAACTGGAATAGTCCCCGGTAGGGAGGGTAGCAAGTTCTAGTTGCATAGGAGACAGGTCCCATGGGTGTTGCTCCCGGGTATCCACCAACACCTTCACTTGCTCTTTGGGCCAGTAGCGAATCCGGTGGGCTGTCAGTTTTGTGGTCCTCATGGCTCTCCAAGCATTGCTCAAAAGGGAAACCTCAGGCTTCAAGGCGTTTTTTGTTGGTCGAAGCACAGGTGTTTTTTCGACTGAAGGGTTTCTACCTGTCAACACCTTGTCAATACCAAAACGCAGCAGGTATTGACACCGGCATCCCAGGTTTTTCCTGCCCTGGACGCTTCTGTCAATACCGTCAGTACCTAGAAGGCAAAAAATTCTCTTTTTTGCGCATGTATGCATGTTCAAGTGTGCAAAATGTTTCAAAAGAAGTAGGTATTGACGGTATAGCCGGTATTGACAACCCAGGTTTTTTCTGGCCTTGCAGCTGTCAACACCCCAACACAGGTACTGACACGGTATTGACAGTCACCCCTTCCGATAAACCGGGCGGCGTTCTTCGCCATTACGCTCCAGCCGCTTTTTAAAACCCATGTGGCGCAAGATCGACCCAACTCGCATTTCATCTCCACGCTTCCATTGCCCCTTGTTGTCAATGCCAAGCGCATCTTGAAGAATTTCAGCTGTTGTCACGGCATCGTGGTCTTTCAGGTATTTTCTGACCTCTTCCTCCCACGCATCCATCTGGTAACGTTCCTCCTGCTCTTCGACAGCTTCTGTCCTTGCCTCTTCACTGAGCAGAAAAGATTCTCCCCTTTGATGCCCTACAACAGCCTCAGCCCAGAGTTGGTCTCGATCTTGGTGGAGTCCTGAAACGTTTATCGCTTCACAGTGGATAGGCCAAAATCTGCGATTACCCGTAGAGTCGGGCAGGTAGTCTTTCGAGTTGGTTGTTCCACCAAAAACGCAGCTGCGAGGTCTCTCCACCACATTGCGACCATAAGCTGGGCGGAAACGGTCATGGGTAGCGGTTATGAAAGACTTCATGGTTTCCACATCGGATCGCCGCATAGCGGCCAGTTCTGCGATTTCAATGATCCATACTCCATCTAGCTTTTCGGCTGCTTCCTTGCCACCAAAAGTGTTCAGTTCATCTGACCAACCATTGGCAAGTACCCTAAAAACAGTAGATTTACCGATACCCTGATCTCCTTCCAGAATAAGCACATGGTCGAACTTGGTACCTGGGTGGTAGGCTCTAGCTACAGCAGCCAGCAACCAGCAGCGTCCTGCCTCACGTACAAAAACAGAATCCTTGGCTCCACAGTACACCGACAACCAATCATCCAACCTGAATTGTCCGTCCCACTCCAATGAGTCCAGCCAATCGGTCAGTACATTTCTGCGATGAACACCTGAGTACAGCATGACCCCTTCGTGCACCAGCTTAGTGCCGATCCGTTGCAGCCCCTCATCGATATTTTGAAGTTTTTCGGTCAGCACCAGGGTGCGGTGGTCATCCCACTCCAGAATTTCACCGGTTTCTGACTTGGTTAGTGTTTTGTGTAGGAAATTATCGAACCAGATTTCAGCTCTAGTCTGCCGTAGGTACTCCTTCACGTTGTGGATATTGGCAATGAGTACCTGCTTGTCCTGTGAGATATATCTCTTATGCCAATCGGCTTTATCGAAGTCGATGGCTTGAGCAAACATCCTGTCTGGAGAAGCTGGGAATGCTCTCTGATTTGGAGTTTCCTGTTGTCCTTTCGGGGGTGGCGCTACAAGTGGACGCTGGGTGCCGTCTTCAAATCCATCTCGGACATCTTTCTCTGCCTCTTTCGGTTTCGTGGTGTTGCTAAGTGCGGCTGTGATCAACTTGGATAGCGCCTGCTGCCCATCAAGGGAACCTGAAGCAGCGAAGCCGCCCACAAGCCTGGACTCGTTGAAGCGAGTTTTATTTTTTTTACCATCTGGTGCCTGCTCAATCTTTTGAGTAGCCGTCTCCAGAACAGCCTCGGCATATTTTCGTTCTCTACTTTTGTCAGCAGGTTTTCGCTGGGATTTGGTTACCGCTGAGGAGGTGGGTCTTGCCGTTTCGGGAGGTGGATCGGGTTTCCATTTGTGCACATCCAGAACCGAAGCATCTGGGTTGAAGTAGGAGTCCGAGTCATGTGTCATGAAGCACATTCGGCAGACGTCTTTGCACTGTGGATCAATCGTTAAGCCGTGGACTTCTTTGAAGAAGCGTTCTGCTGCCTGAAAATGCTGCAGATGCTCTTCTGCATTGGCTGCTTTGGGAATCCGGAGCCCTGCTTTTAGTCCGGTCGCGGTTGGACTCAGGAACACTGCTTCAATGTGCGGATCACTTTGCAATTTTTGTTTGATGGCCTGGATCTGCTCTGGAGTTCCTAGCTTGTCCAGGTCAATCTGAAGACGGCCGGAGTGATCAATCAGTCCAGCTTTGTTACGATTCTCAAACTTGCCTGACCAGCAGAACGCTGGTAGTTCTTTTTTTAGCCTACTGGCTTCTTCTGATTTGCCTGTATCGACCAGTTCACGGATTTGCTTGATCTTCTCTAGCATACTTTTGGGGGGGGTCCGAATCTCGGTATAGACCACGCCCAAACTTTTTACCATGGACTGCTTAAATTTGACTCCGATCCCACAACTGACGTTGGGTGGATTAGGAATTGGGATGGGTTGTTTGCCCATAATCATCTCCTGTGAAATCATGGAGACAACCTGGATTTTGGGCGGAGATCGGCTTGATTTTTGGCGGATTTCGCCTAAAATTTATATTGGTTTTTTGATCTGTCCGCCCAGTTCCGGCTGTCGGAATTTAAAGCCTCAGTTGCCTTGGTTCGTTCCCTTGGCGATTGGGGCTTTTTTTATTTCTGGGATTCAGAGATCAATGCTGTAGCCTGGCTTTCAAGCTCACGGCGTAGCGCTTCCTCGACAAATGCTGTGCGCTTGCCACGTGGTACGATGCTATCCAGTTTCTCTACCAGCTGTGCACTCAGGCGCAGGTTGGTTTGATAACAGCCTCTGGAGTCGGGAGTACGGGAGAAATTTGATAGATTCAGCATAGCTAAAATCCAAGTAAGAATTACAAATTCCGGCCCTTAGCGAACGTTAATTTTTTTCGCTATAAGCTGACCGATAACAGTAAATTCCTACCTGTCCTCAGCTCTCGCAGAACCTAGCGGAATGGCGTCCGAAGTGAGGTCGTGCTTCAGGCATCCTTACGAGGATCCGTACGGCATTCTCATCTCGCAAACACCAGGGATTTTGAGCCGCTGTCTGTGGCGCTTCCGCTGTCAGTGCGTAGGTTTTCCACTCGCAGGGGGGATAGGTTGGATGTTTGGAAACAATTAATGCAAGAATTAATTGTGATAGCAAAATACCAAAAAATTAAGTACATGCTCAAGCCAGAAAAACATAAAATAACACTGAACACCATCAAGTAATAATTACTTTGGCCAGATCCAGAAAATACGCCTGATTAGAGAGAACGTAAGCTTCAAAAGACCCCACCAAAACAGGTAAATAACGCAGGTTGGTGATATTTTTTTAAGCATTTAGATAAAATATTTAAAAAACACTGTGTACCTTTTTAAATGACTGGCTAACTTGCACGTGGGTGACTTTACTGGGCTGGCGAGAAAGCAATGGATGCTCTCTCGAGAAGAGAATTTGCATTTCTGGCAAAATTTGGATTGTAAAAACTTTTTTGCATGGAGGCAGAAATGGGAGGCGACACACCGGAATGGCAGGCTTTTTACGCACTTGAGAGACGAAGAATAGACTTTCGCAAATCACCCGCTGGGCAGCACTTGCAGGCAGAATTTGATCGCAAGCACGCGAGCATCAAAGAAGAATACCAAAGAATCATCGACCTCAGCCGACAAATACTGGACATTGATGCTCAGATACTGAATAAACTCGACCATGACTTGGCTGAAAAGCTTGATGTCCCCCCTCCAGAGCCAATCAATCAAAAAGGGTTTTATGGCCGGCGCTGCGCTAGTCTCTTGCGAGAATATCGAGCAGATGAGAGTAGGCGAACAGCTTACTTCCGGAATCCTGAGGATAAGTGCTGGACGATCCGGATTTTTGATACAAGAGCCGAAGCGCTAGCCTTTAAGCGTCAGATAGCGGAAGAGTGGGAAAAAATCGAAAAGCGAAAACAAGCGATAAAACAGGAACGTCTAAAGCGCTGGGTCTACGAACGACTGCAAATCGCTGTAGAGCCTACTGCCGAATTCATAGCGGATTAAGCAACGGCTTCTGCCCAAAGATCTCTCCACCCTGGCACTTTTTCTCCAGGGTAAATGCCTCTTTGCTGTGATCGACAATCAGGTATTGATACTGAAAATGCTGATGGATATATTGTCGTGTCAGCAGGTCCAGCGTCAGGCTTCCATCTGCAAACCTGGACAGTTGGCTCGGCACCAATCCAGGTATCACTAGCCGATTTGCCACATACACATTGAACTGATCTCCACTCAAGCGCCCCTTGGCGTGGCTATCCAGACGCGTGACCAGCCCGTATTTTTTCTTGCCCAAGTTCTATTCAATCTGCCTTCCTGACATCCCAGCATAGATCAACTGATCACCCTGCCAAACAACATAGACTCCTGCAGCTACCGCTTGAACAGTTGGATTCGGCCAGTTCCGAAACCAGTAGCGCTCAGAGAACAGGTTGCGGATACTTTCGAGACCAGCTTCCTTCATCGGTTCCCCTTCCTTGAAATGCAGGAATAGCAGAGTGGCTGGATATTGCTGATGTCGTTGGTGCCAAATGTTTACTCCTCTACCGCTGGGGTGATTGGTCAAAGGTGTTTTTGTCTCTGCCTGACTCATGGGTTTTTGATTTATAGGCATGTTTCCCAATTTACTGGTCATTGCACCTGCCTCTCAAACTAGCCCCTTCCACACCGCCATCCCAGCTATTTCCTAGCCTCCCTCTGAAAAAAGCGGTTCATAGCCCGTTGTATGCTGGCTAGTGCATTGGCAGAGTGTGTTCCAACTGAATCCTCATTTCTGGTACAGAATGCTTTCTGCCGTCCTGGCGCGCTGACCAGGACTGGTACAGGAACTCAGGACGTGTCCCAACGGCCTGCCGGATCTTGACCCATAGAACAGGGATTTGGTAGGCTTTGCTCATGAGAGCTGGAGCTCTGATCTATCTCCCTTGTCAGGAAACATCATGGACGATCAGCAACAACGGCGGTTCCGCGCTGCTTATCTGTACTATGCAAGATGGTATGAGCAAGAGCGCTTTGAGGTTTGGCAACAACAGCAACAGGCTTACCAAGCCCGATGGGCAGAATTTTGGGGCTCCTTGCGGCAACAGTTTGCTCCCATCAGAGCAGAATTTCGGGCTATTGAATCTGTATTGCAGGAAGTGCTGGCAGCCCAGGCCCGCCTCCTCCACCGCCTGGATCAGCAGTTGGCCGAACTCAACGGCGAACCCCCCACCTGAGCAGATCCCCAACCGCCACTTCATCGGCAAACGCAGCCTCAAGGGTCCCGCCTTCGAGAAGTGGTACGAACGCCAACTGCGCACCCGCAGGCTCCGCAGCAACTACGATGGTTGCTGGTACAACCGAGTTTTCGCGACCGTGGAGGAAGCCGATGAGTACGTGCGGCAGGAAGCAGAGAAGAAAGCGGCAAAGCGAGCGGAGAGGAAAGCCAAGCGGATGGTGAGGATGGAGCGTTGGTTGGGAGAACGGCTGGGCGTGGAGAAGTCCAGATGATGGCTTGTGAGGATCCAGTAGGATGCCTGTGATTGCCTGCTTGTTGGGGCTACCTACCTGAGCACCCCGCCTGCGTGCTCAGAATCGCCGTCAGGCGGCTTTTCTAATTCGGCTAGCAAAGCAAAATTTTTTGGCCACCCTCCCGTTGCAGACCATCTCAAAACTCTCAGTCAGTACTTCACGTCAAAATTCTAATCGCACCTTGGATGCGAACAAACAATCCAGCAGTCACGATTGATTTGAGGGGTGATTGCGACTAGCACATTTGGCATCGCAGTGAGCGGACATTCGGCGATACGAGGGGTTGTGAAGTAGCATTGCCAGTGGTGGCGGTGGGTGAGCTCGCATCATAGCAGAGGCGTTGTTCTCAAGTGTGGTGTGATGCGGCAGGAAGGTGTTCCAGAATAAGCTAATATAATTTTATATATACTTAATCATTAGTTTCTGTTCTTGACTTCAAATACTGATGGTGGGATAGAGTGCAAATAGATTAAGATCAATGCAGTACTTGAACTCTATGGGTCTCTACAGTTACTGACAGAACTTGTCTGGTAGACTTGCTATGTTCAGTAACTGGACTCCAGAAATTCCACACTCGCAGGAGGACCGATGTTGAAGCAAGCTTTGATTGTTTTCGGGGTCTTGCTGGCCTTCGGCTGTTCAGACGTTCAGAGAACTGATAGACAGTTTGACTTTGATAGTGGTGGCTGTGGTTGTAATGAGTGTCCAGATGGGTTGTCAGAAGGGAAAGCTGATTCCGGTGATTCATCTGATGCAGAGTGGCAAGGCTCCAAGCAAATTGGCACCACAGCAATAGATGTAGGCTATGGAATTAGTATCGACTCATTGGGCAATGTCTATGTTGCAGGATTCTCAACGGGAAATTTTGACGGTCACACCAATGCTGGAGGTACGGATATATTTCTTCTTAAATACAACAGCAGTGGTGTAAAGCAATGGTCGCGGCACATAGGTTCTTCTTTTGATGACCATGCGTATGGTATAGCAGTTGATCAATCTGACAACATCTACATTGCAGGTGATACGGACAAAGGTAGTTTGGATGGTAATCCAAACGCAGGGAGCAATGATGCATTCATAGCAAAATACAATAGCTCAGGATCCCAACAATGGATCAAACAGTTCGGAACATCCGGAGGAGACAAGGGGTATGATATAGCTGCTGGAGCATCAGGAGATGTTTATGTAAGCGGGTCTACTGGTGGAGCATTGTTTGGTGAATCACACACAGGTTCATTTGATGCGTTTGTTGTAAAATTTGACAGCAACGGTAATCAAAAATGGACTTGGCAATTAGGGACTTCCTTGGGGGATATTGCTCATGATCTAGTAACAGACAGTGCAAATAACGTATACGTCTCCATCGAATCATCTGGAAATTTTGATGGGAACGCTAACTCAGGTGGTGGGGATCTATATTTAGTGAAACTCAACAATAATGGCATTAAACAATGGTCAAGAGGACTTGGATCCAGTGAAAGTGACTATGCTTGGAATATAGCAGGTGACAATTCAGGTAATATCTACATTACTGGCGCTACGTCCGGTGATTTAGATGGAAATTCCAATTTGGGCGGTAATGACCTCATCTTAGTCAAGTACGATAGCAATGGTACAAAACAGTGGACCAAGCAGGTGGGAACTAATAAAAATGATACTGGTTCAGGGATATTTATTGATAATCTTGGCAATGTTTATGTGAGCGGATCGACATGGGGCACCATGAGTGGCACTGCAAATCAAGGGTATGGAGACGTTCTGACAATGAAGTTCAATAGCGCTGGGGATGTACAATGGGCCAAGCAAATCGGGTCAACTCACTATGATGATGGATTAAGTATTTCTGGAGATGTTTCAGGAAATTTATTCGTTACAGGCTTTGCGAAAGCCGGACTGGATGGGAACAGTGGTGTTGGATTGGAGGACGTTTTTGTTCTCAAGTATGACAGTGCTGGCAACATCAAATAAGTAATCACCTTTGAGAGTTTTTTTCTTTTTCTCGAAGGAAGACCTGTTTCAAGAAAATTATTCAATTGTTTAAGAAATTTACCTTTAAACAGGTACTCTTGCCTTCACTTCACTAACCACAAATCCAACCAGCGCTGGGCCAGATAAATTCTGGCCTTCAGCATCCCAAAGTATTGATTCTAAAGTATCTGGCCTTCGCTCAATCCGGCTGTGAATGTTGTCCAGCAAGTAGCCCATCGATCTTGGTTTTGCACCCCATCTACGCATCCAGAAAGCAAATGCTCCTTTGCTGACCTTGTTCTGAAGCGCCAAATAGTCCACAAACTTCATTGATGGTAATACTTTGGCCGGCACGGTTGAATTATCAACAGCAGGCGATGCCTGCAAGTTTGCTAGTAAACCAAAATGAGACACTAATAAAGGTTTGGGCTTTTTCGGTAAAATCAGCACCAGCTTGCGCTCCTGCTTCCACGTTCCATCTGCTTGTTTCTTTGGTGGCTGCGTCATTCGCTTCAGCAAGCCCAATTGTTCAAGATACTCCAACCTGCGCTGTACTGTTGCTCTAGAGCATTCCCAAAGCTTTACTAGGTAATTGTCGGCAAGTTTGAGTAGGAGTGATCGACGAGTCAGGAAGATCTTGACCAGCGCCTCTATATCGAGCCTCAGTCGACGTGGCAGATCCTGCAGGTGCGTTTTCAGGTGAACGGTGCGTTTTGCCCAGATCTGGGCTTTTGATGATCGGCGTGGGGTTGTTTGGTGTTGTGGCATCCTGCCCTCCTCGTTGGGTTTGAGGAGGAAGCCGCATGAATTCTGGGCTCTTCGGTTAGAAAACGATGAAAATCAACGAAGATTTCATCTACATCTTGAGATATTGGCCCAAATATTCCATGCTTTCCACTGTCACCGCGACAATGGATATGCCGGATTTCATAGACTTTCAGTCGCCAAACTTTCAGGTCTACGCTTTCCGGCTGCTTCCTCTCCAGATTCAGCCTTCCTTAGCTTCCCGCTAATTCAAGCTTTTTCCGTAAAAAAGACTTCTACTTTAGACAAGCAACATTTTGTCCTTTTGTAATCCTGTCCACAAAGTCTGCTTCTCTATCTGGGTTCAATTGGTTTCAAATCAGGCCAGTCCTCTTTGTTTTTAGGGATCACGCCTTCATTTATATCGAGAGTGTACCAAGGAACTCTCTGAAAGATATTCTGCAAAGTTTCTCCAATTGGATTGTTGATACTTTGCCGGTTGGCTTCATCGCTAAATAGACGGAAACCTTCTTGGCGAATTCTCGATGGATCCCCTTTGAATTCGGGCAATTCCCCTCTGGAATCATCCCAATCCTTCATATAAATTCTATCTATCGGAGGTCTGGTGACCGTTGGAGGGTCAGTTTCATTATCCCAAGGAATTTTGCAGGCATTTTCAAACAATAGAAAACGTAGCTGCTTATATCCGATGTGATCAACCATTAGAGTAGAATAGCAGCACTTTGCTACCAATCTTTTCGATTTACCACTCTCTCGAAGCATGACTACTATCAGATTATTCTCACCCTGATCCATTCTGACATCATTATCCCAATAGCTGAGTGGTATAATTGATGGAACCTCAGGTCCACCCTTCGAATTTGCCCATGTCAAATGTTGATAACATTCAATACAAGCACATTCACGGGCTTTTCTGACTCTCCCGTTAAAGACAGTGAATGCTGCTTTGCCACAAAAGCACGTAACTTCTTTTGGATCAGAACTGCAGTTATCATAGAGTTCGTCACTATCAAATGACTTGGCTGTACTCATATTGACTCCTCTGATAACTCACGCTGTTTCGTTTAATTCCTAGGACATCAAAGCCAACCGCACAACATCCCCAATCTTGATCTGACCACCCTGAAGAATCTTGGCTGTGATTCCTCCATGCCCACGCATGGTGCTGTAGCCCACTGATTTTTTTGATACGTTTGTGTAGGACTAGTCTTTTTTAACTAGTTTATGACAAAAACTCGTTAAATATGATCCATCATTAGATCTTGATCAAATCAAATCTCTATTTGTATTTTTGATATTGACAAATATTTTTTCATGAAATAGAACAATTAATTATTTAGTTACATTTTACTAAATAACCAATAATTTAAGGAATTAATTATGTTAAATCATATAGTTTCTATTTCTCTTATATTACTAACTACACTCTTTTATTCCTGTGCCTCTAGCATTGATGATGGTGAGAGCAAAGTGCAAAAAGATAATAATATCGTTAATCCAAGTCAGGTGCTTAAGACTATTGGTGATTTACCAGCATGCAGCAGCGAATCAGAAGGTTTCCTCTACTACATTGAGAGCATATATCAGTTTAGGTACTGCTCCTCCAGCGGATCGTATGCGTCAATTGATTTGACGGGGCCGCAAGGTCCTGCGGGGGCCGATGGAAAAGACGGGGAAGATGGGGTGGTTACAACAACAGATGGAGTACAGGGTATTGCTGGGCCGCAAGGTCCTGCGGGGGCCGATGGAAAAGACGGGGAAGATGGGATACAAGGCCCACAAGGTCTTGCTGGAGCAGATGGGACTGACAACAAAGCAATTGCAAGTATATCTTGTGTTGGAAGCTTTACCTTTATTGGATCTGTGTATTCATATGACTACCGTATTCACCGTTTGAATTCTGGGGATGTTGTTGTTTCAGGAGACATTTCTGGGGGAGATTTTGGAGTTTCACGAACTCTGTACTTTGCAGCAAATCAAAACTCTGCAATACCGACATCTGGTTTTTACGGTCAAGTGACGATCACTGCAGATATATTCCAAACAAACAATTTTGGATTTTTTAGATTCTCTATCGATCCAAACACGCTAATTATTGGAATGGAATATTATGACAACGAATTGCCATCATATGGATATTTAAACCCCTCAACTCTTAGTTTGAATACTTTGGGAACTGAATGTTCTAATCAGTTACACTAATGTCAAAGCCTGCTGCTTCTGACTGTCCGGCTATCAAGTAATCATCCTCAAACACTTCCTGTAGTTCGGGATCTGCACGTAGTTCCTGAACCAATTCTTCCCACTGGCCTTGCTGCCCAATTCCTCGAGCCTGATCAGAGATTTCCTGCTTTTCTGCCAGTGTCAGTAGTTGTTTACGCTGCTTACCTTTATCTACAATCTCATCGATGGTGATCGGCATAGTGCCTCCAGATGATTGATGTTTAGATGATAATCGGGCCTCTCTATCTGGGTTCAATGGGAATCAGGCAGACACTCTGCTGGCGAATAGTCCTTCAGATTGATGACAATTCAACTGGCCCAGTATGGATTAATCTTTCCACAGTGAGTGTTTGATATTTCCCCGATCACATATAGTTAGTGAGACAAGTCCCTCACTCATATCGTGAGGCATCGATAGACTATTTTGAGCTTGCTGGAAATGATCATCTACGCCAGCCATGGTCTCATAGACTTCGGTCAACACAAATGTGATATTGCCAGTTTCTACTTCGTCTTTCATTTCTGGCGCACTGGACCAATTTAGAACATGTAGTGCCTTATCACCTTCTCTGTAATGCGTCTCCTGCATCCATTTTGTATGTGCTGCAATGTTTTCTTCCATTTTGTGAGCATGTTCTGCCTCGTATACCCATATTCTAGTCAGTTGTATCTTACCTTCGTACATAGCTTTATTCCCACTTAAGTAATTGAATTTAATACTATTCATAATAGTATCGACCTGCAAAAACATTTTTGCCGAACAGGTTTTATCAATCAGATGGTAGTTAGAAGTCAAGAAAAAAGCCAATTCAACAGGCTCTCCTCCACTGCTGACCAACAGTCTTAAGTCAGAGGCTTGAAGCTCACAGTGCTGTTGATAGCTCAAAGTCTTTTGTGTACTCCCTAGGAAATCAGGGCTAACCGGACAACATCTCCAATCTTGATCTGCCCACCCTGAACAATCTTGGCCGTGATGCCACCATGCCCACGCATGCTGTTGTAGCCACCAGCGCCTAGATTCTCTTCCATCCGGCTGCACGGCGCACAGATGCCTGTGGTTTCCAGCAGTACTTCTCCAACTTGGAATTGCTGGTGCTTTAATGCCAGCAGGTTGATGCCAGAAACCACAATGTTTCGCCTCAGTAGCACTGGTGGAATCTCACTCTTGCCTAGTATCCGAGCTACGACGTCCAGGTGTTCCTGCTGAATCAGTGTGACCTGGCGTTTGCCGGTACTCGACTTCTTAAAGTGATCGCCCTTGAGCCCCATGTCTGGGTTGGCGGTGACTTCGCTGACAGAATGAACCTCCAACAGGCGCTTTGGACGAATGCCGATCCATTCTACTTTTCCCTGTTGGGGGATGCTGCGGAGGTACTGCTTCTCAAGGGTTTCGTTGTAGCTCATGGTTCTAGCTGTGAGCGCCTTTGGTTCATATTCAGGGCTTTACTACTGATAATCATCTCTGATTTGGGCGCTAGAGTCACCTCAATTTGCGAAATCCCGTTTCCGTGTTGTAGATACACATCAAAGAGCAACTGTAATCATTTCTATTCTAATCACTGGTATATGATATGGCGAATCCAGATCATGTGAAGCAATTGCTAGAAACAGGAATCTGCCCTGGTGGTAATTTAACTGAAGCAAACCTCCAGGAAGCCAAGCTAAATAATGCTAATCTCTCCAGAGCAGATCTCTCTTGTGCCAAGCTTGCAGGAGCAGATCTCTCTTATGCCAAGCTTGCAGGAGCAAACCTCGAAGGGGCCGACCTCCGGGAGACAAACCTCCAGGGAGCAAACCTCTCCGATGCAAACTTCTCCGATGCATACCTCCGGAGAGCAAACCTCCAGGGAGCCAACTTCTCAGATGCATACCTCTCAGATGCATACCTCGAGGGGGCCAAGCTAAATAATGCTAATCTCGCTAGAGCAGATCTCTCTTATGCCCATCTTGAAGGAGCAAATCTCGTTGGGACCAACCTCTCCGAAGCAAACCTCTCTGGGGCTGATCTCTCCAGAGCAAACCTCGCTAAGGCAAATCTCTCAAAAGCATACCTCGAGAGAGCAAATCTCGCTAAGGCAAATCTCTCAGAAGCAAATCTCGCTAGGGCCGGGCTATATTCTGCAAACCTCTCTGGGGCTGATCTCTCCAGAGCAAACCTCCAGGAAGCAGTCCTCTGCCGTGCAAACCTCCCAAAAGCAAACCTCCCAAAAGCAAACCTCTCAAAAGCTAGCCTCGTTAATGCAAATCTCTCAGAAGCAAATCTCTCAGAGGCCAATCTCTCAAAAGTCAGTCTCGCTATGGCTGTTCTACCTTTTGCAAACCTCGAAGGGGCTAATCTCGCAGAAGTATACCTTGCTGATGCGATTCTCAAAGGGGCTAATCTCTCAAAAGCAAACCTCAAGGGGGCAAACCTCAAGGGAGCAGTCCTCTACAGTGCGAACCTTCAAGAAGCAGAATTCTTGGAAGCCAATCTCGCAAGGGCAAACCTTGGTGAGGCTAATCTCTCTCATGCCAACCTCTCGGACGCTGATCTCATGGAGGCTAATCTCGCGGAGGCCAATCTTTTGGAGGCGAACCTCAAGGGAGTTGGTTTCTCTCATGCCCGCCTCGCTAGAGCAAATCTCTCTTATGCCAATCTTTCTAGAGCTTACCTCTCTCATGCTGGCCTCGCTGAAGCTAATCTCTCCGGAGCCAGTCTTTTCGGAGCCAATCTAATTTCTGTAAACCTAAAGAGAGCCAATCTCACAGGGGCAAATCTTGTGGAGGCAAACCTATCCAGAGCAAAACTCCAGGAGGCCAATCTTTCGGGTGCGAACCTTACTGAAACCAAAATGACAGATGTCGTCTTCTACAAAACAAAGATGCCTGACGGATCTATTCAAAACAGGGACGACTAGTCTTACTTTATCCGCCTAATACCCCCTTTTTCCTCCTACAGCCTCATCTATCCATATTTGCGAAATCCCGTTTCCGTGTTGTAGATAAACAACAAAGAGCAGCTTGAATCTAATCTATTGAAAACCAGAGGAGTATGAGATGGCGAATCCAGATCATGTGAAGCGACTGCTAGAAACGGGGGGATGCCCTCGCGGGGATTTAGTCGGTGTTGATCTCACCTGTGCCTTCCTCGAAGAGGCCAACCTTTGGCAGGCCAAACTCGAAAAGGCTGATCTCAGTGGGGCCTTCCTAAAGAAGGCAAAACTCTCAGGGGCTCATCTCGCTGAGGCAAATTTGTCCTTTACCGATCTGAGGCAAGCTAAGCTTGCAGGAGCAAAGCTAAATGGAGCCAATCTCTCCGATTCAACACTCCATGGAGCCAATCTCTTCAATGCAAAGCTCGCTGGTGTGAATCTACAAGAAGCAAAGCTAAATGGAGCCAATCTAAACAAGGCTGATCTCAGTGGGGCAAAACTCAGTGGGGCCGATCTCTCTTTTGCAAAGCTCACTGGCACAAAGTTCAACGGGGCAAATCTCAGTGGGGCCATTCTTTCATATGCAAAACTCGCTGGGACCGATCTCTCTTTTGCAACACTTTCTGGCATACGTTTCATCGGAACAAATCTACAAGAAGCAAAACTCGCTGGGGTCTACTTCTATGGGGCAAACCTCTGCGGGGCAAATCTCTCTGAGAGCAACCTCTCCAACGCCGAGCTCTCTTTTGCAAAGCTCACTGGAGCTGATCTCACCGAGGCTGATCTTTCGGGAGCAAATCTCTCCAACTCAACACTCACCGGGACAAATCTCTCCAATTCAACACTCACCGAGGCAAATCTCAGTGGGGCTAATATCTCCAGGGCAAACCTTAAAAAGGTGAATCTTCAGGGGACGGATCTTTCTACGGCAATTCTAAAGGATGTCAATCTTACTGATGCTGATCTCACCGGGGCTGATCTCACCGGAGCCAGTCTCTCAGAGGCTATTTTAACCAATACCATCTTCCGCAATACCACGATGCCTGATGGCTCCATCCGCAACAGTTGATTTTACTGCAACTGACTAACAACTTAGTTCAACCACTCACTCTTCAACCACCCAATCCGAGCCCCAAAAACTAGGCCTCCACTTTGGGATTTAACGCTTTTTGACGTGCTTTTAACTCTGAACGTAAAGCCTGAATATACTGCCTGTGTTTCAAGCGTTCCTGTTCACTAAGTTTATCACCTCTCCGTCCTGGTCGAACAGGACCACAAACAATCACATCTCGAGGAGGAGGGCCTAAAGGCAATCTTGGAATCTTTGATCTATTGTCCATCCGCCTTCTGACATAGAAAGCCAACACAGCAAACCCAATCACAGTTGGGAGCGCAATGAGAGTATCTAGCATTTCTGTTTCTCCCTGCTCGTGATTAATCCAGACAACACTCCCCATTCTTCATTGTCTTTTTCCAGCATATCCCTAACTGTCCTGATGCCTACTGAAGATTCCCTTGTTGATCAAAGCTATAGGGTACGATGGAATTTGCCTCCGTCAAGTGCAATGCTCCAACAAGCTTCTGCTGGATGTTCGGGAAGAACTTGGCTCCCTGGTCGCTGATCAACACATAGAAGATGATCGCAGCTGCTACAGCACCAAGGCCTAGCCCAAGACCCCAGCTACTCTTAGCAGGAGCATAGTTCACAGGTTCTGCTGGTTGGGGGGATTGTTGTTTGGTTGCGTTGGAGGAGTTGATATCCACAGAATCCTCGACATCTGATGCTTCTGCATCCACATCGAAACGTGATGATCTGGGAGCCTCCAGGAGTTGCTGGCGTAGGTGTTGGTTGTCCTGTTGGAGGAATTGGATCATTTTCTGGAAGTTTGTTGTCTGCTCAGCAAAATCAGCGTCCTTTCTACGCCGATCTTCCTTTTCTTCCTTCAACACCAATTCTGTCTTTTCCAGTTGGTGTTCAGTTTTGCTCAACTGGTCCCGGAGTAATTCTGCCTGGGCTTCAAGAACAGCCACACGAACCTGGTCCTGCCCTTCTGGCAACCTGACTTCAACCGGTCCTGAACTGGTCCTCGAAGTTTCTAAACCGGTCCCCACTGGTCCTGAAGAGCCCTTACTAGATTCTTCCTGGTAAATAGTGACCGGTTGCTGTTCCTCTACAATTCGGCGTAGATGCTCCAGTTGGGCGGTATTGATGACCTTGCGCTGCCTCCCAGTAACTCTTGGCTCAATTCCACAATCTTCCAGTAGTTTCCGGAGCCGATCCTTACCGATATGCAGTTTTAGTCGTGCCTGATTGAGCGTGATGGTGGTGTGCATCTCAGTCCTTCCATGGAATTCGATGTTGCTGTCAGCGGGGTCAGTCTACCCAAGACAAGCCAAGACCGGTTGAGGACCGGTTTTAGTCTACTAAGGATAAGCTGGGACCACACAGGCCAGGTTGAAGACCGGTTCTAGGACCGGTTCCAGTCTAGTGGGGACAAGTTCAGTCTACTCAGAACAGGTTTCTGACTGATGTGTCCTGACTAGACTGCTGCAGAGGGTGTTCCAATCAAGGGCAGATTGAAGGTGAAGGGGGAGGTTACTCAAAATCCTTATTTTGATTCAGCACGTAGTTGACCTGATAATTAGAGATTTCGCGTTCCGGCTCAGTCAGTTTGTGTTGCAGGGCTTCCTGATGGTACTTTACAACTCGGGGCGCCAAATCGTTTGCCTGGGCGTTTGAGTTTCTCTCCTGATAGCGGAGCATTCTTTGAAATAGTGCTTGGCCCATCAAATTTCTTGCGGGGCCATAAAGACTGGAAGAGGAAGGAATCGATGAGAGGGTCTCTTCAGCTACCTGAGGACGATCGAAGCGAAAATGAATCTTGCCAAGCTGAAGGCGAGCAAAGTCTACTTCCGAATCATTCGGATTTTCCTGAAGCCACTCTTCGAAAAGAATTTGAGCTTGGGGCCAATAGCTTTCTCCCATTTGAAGAAGGACTTCGCCTTCTAATTTCATGGCGACAAAGCGAAACTCACCTTGGGGCTTGCTCGCTCGATAACACTGAAGATAATCTCTAGCACTAGCTAACATACCGTCTTCAATCATCTTTTCAGCGAAGGCAAACTGCTTTTTTTCACTGAGACCGTCAGGCAAACCAAAGGCACATTTTTTACTATTTGATTGAGGGGCCTGTTTGTATTGTTTTAACCTAGGTTGTCCGATTGGCACAGTGATGGTTCCCTCCATCAAATTTAACAGATTTGCTTCTGTTCTTTTCGGCAATGGAACAACTACCGGTGGGGCTTTTGACGGGAGTTGTGCTGCTGCAGCGCTAATAGAATCCAGCTTTTTGTTGTTCTGGAGCAAGTTTTGTCCGGACCTTACGATAATTGGCGACTCAGTCTGAGATTGCTCGTCCTTGTTATTTAGAATCTCAACTGTGCTCTTTTCTTTAGCCACAACTGGCTTTGTCTCGCTGAGGAACTTCCCTTCTTCCCAAATACCGCTTTGTATGGTCCCATCAGAAGCAGTGTACGTACCCGTACCGTCGCGTCTCCCGTCCTTAAATCTACCAACATATTTTGAGCCGTCAGGCCAGGTGTACGTTCCTTGGCCGCTTTGTCGGTCATCTTCCCACCCCCCAACGTAGCGGGCTCCGTTCAAATCGGTATACGTACCCTCTCCGTGCTTCTTGCCATCCTTAAAACCACCAATGTAGATCGAGCCCTCGGCCCAAATATAAGTACCTTGGCCATCTGGAAATCCTTTCTTGACGCTACCCACGTACTGCCTACCATCAGGGTATTTAAACACCCCTTGGCCATCTGGAAATCCTTTCTTGAAGTTCCCAGAGTAGGAAATGCCATTTATCAAGCGTATTAGGCCCTGGCCATTTGGGCGACCGTCTTTCACTTCACCAGTGTAAACATGGTTCTTGGAAGGCGTACCGGTTAATCTCCATTTCTTCGGATTAGCAGACTCAATTAAATCGTTTTCACCAATGTAAAGAGTTGCTGTTTTTGCCTGTGGCGCTCCCTTGTCTTTACTACCAGCTTCAAACACAAAGTTGCCCTCATCCAGATAGGGATCCCGGATTTTACCATACTGAGGGGTCTGGCCTGTTCTGTACTGAGGTACCTCCTTTTGCAGGTACATCCCCAACTCTACCCCAGTAACATACCCATCTCTGTCGAGATCAGCTTGGCCTTCAATTCCTCTGATGAACAAAGGTCGAAACACACTCTCCGCAGGCACCGTTTGATCAGCTGTTCCGGCTGCGATGAACTGGCGTACTGGCTTTGTGGTTGAAAAGGAAATGTCTTCTGGAACGAGTGCAGCACGAGACTGGAAAACAGAACCTGAAAAGCAGGAATCAAAGACAAATAAAGCGTGCTTGGCTTCTATCTGTCTGGCCCAGGAACGGATCTGCTCCATCTTCAGAGCTTTCCTGGAGAACTCTCTTTCATTGCTGTAGGGGTCCGGAGCATCTGCTGGAACAAGATAGCCAAATTGCCTTTCGTTGCGCTCTTGGGTGTGGCCATGCCCAGCGTAGTAGAAGAGCAATCGATTCTCTGGCTCATAGCCGTAGGCATCAATGAAATCTTCGAATTGGTCACGTAACATCGATTCTGTCGGATTCATCACAGTTTGTACGATGAACCCCTGCCCCTCTAAGGCCCCCCTCACTGCCTCAACGTCTGCTTGCACACTGTTGAGGTCAATCCACGCATTATCCTGGTATTTACTCACTCCGATCACCAAAGCATAGCTGCCCTGATACAGGTCAACACTTTCCCCGCTGGGGGTCTGTAGCTTTACAGGGCGGATTGCTCTGGTTTGTGACCAGCCTGTTGAAACAAAGAGCAGGGTTAGCAGTAGAGAGCAGATTAGTTGCTTGTAGAGCATTACTACTTCAGTTGCGTTGGAGAGATAGCTAATTTAACTGCTTCAATAGCATACTAAATGTAGTTTTACAAAACTATGAATACTGGTTGAGAGCGAGAGCAACTTCGACAAGTTACCTATATTAGTGGGAAACCAGCACCGGAACAAAAGCACAAAAAAGAAGGAAGCACACGAATCTGGGGGATATGCTTGGGATGCCCAGACCCGGCAAGCGTATGCCAATGACCTGCGCGATCCAAACCACCTGATTGCTGTAGACCGCTCTCTCAACCGGCAGAAGGGCGCACGAGATCCAGCGGAGTGGCTACCTCCTAATCCAAACTACTTGGTGGCCTATGCACAGGCTTGGGTGGATGTGAAACGAAAATGGGGTTGACTGCGGATGCTAAGGAAATCGCAGCCCTACGACAACTGCTGGGCAGCCAAGCTCAGCTACCTCGACAAGCACCGGAAATGAATTGTAGTGGACAGGCAGCCACTGTCGTTCCCAAGCTACCCGCAGCTGGAGTTACTGTGACCTGCGGCAGCAAGCGCTACTGCAAGGAAATGACGTCTTGTAGCGAGGCCAGGGCCTTCCTGACGCAATGTGGGCTCAGTCGGTTGGATCGGGATAAGGATGGGATTCCATGTGAATCGTTGTGCCGATAAAACAGCACTGCCCTACCGAATTGCGATTTGTTTTGGTAGATCAACAAGTTGATTCAACTAAAAAAGTAGCAAGGAGGCCAAATGGCGATTTCCAAGTATGCGATCTTCCATCTGTTGACCCCATTTCTGCTTACTTCATTCAGTTTCTGTCTCTATTACTCAGCACATGCTGCAGAGAACAACGACTCTTACAAAAGGGCAATCCGACCACTAGTCCCACAGGTCTCTTATGAAAAACGATCCGCACTGGTGATCGGCAACGCCAAATACGATTGGGCACCTCGGCTGCGCAACCCAGTAAATGATGCTGAAAGTGTTGGACTGGAACTTTGGCAGCTTGGGTTCAAAGTCAGTTTTTTGATCGACGCTACCCAGCAAGAAATGGAGTTAGCCATTCGAGATTTTGGACGAGATCTCAAACGACAAGGGGGCGTTGGGCTTTTCTATTATGCTGGTCATGGTGTGCAGATCGATGGCGAAAACTACCTCCTACCAATAGAAATCAATCCCAGCACAGAAGCAGATATTCGATATGATGCTGTACCGCTTGGGAAAGTTCTTGGCCAAATGGATTCATCCAATAATCCAATGAATTTGGTCATCCTTGATGCCTGTCGAAACAATCCATTTTCCAGTGTCTTTAGGGACAGTAGCCGGGGATTGGCACAGGTTGTTGCCCCAACAGGTTCTTTTATTTCCTATGCCACAGGGCCTGGGAAAGTAGCTGCTGACGGTAATGGGTTGAATGGGTTGTATACCAGCAAACTCCTTCAGCATATGGCCACACCAGGACTAAAAATTGAGGAGGTATTCAAAAAAGTCCGGATAGACGTTCAACGAGCAAGTAACGGCAAACAAGTGCCCTGGGACTCTTCATCCTTAGCTGGAGACTTCTTTTTTATACCTCCAGATCTGTCTTCTCCAAAAGAACCCAAACCAGACGTCCAAAAACCAGCAGTAGTTGTCGAACCTGCCAAGGCAGATTCAGAAAGCCAAAAAATGAGAGCAAAGTGGGTTGTATGGCAGCAAGGAATGCAGCTCGACTTTAACCGTGCCTCCGCATTTGAACAAGAACCAGTTGCCAAAAAACTGAAGATTAAATCTTGGCACCGGTTTCTCCGTAATTGGACAGACAACAACGCCTTCACCAACAAAGATGAAGAGTTTCGATTGCACGCCCAGACACAAATTCTGTTTTGGCAAAAAAGCATCCAACAAGAAATTTCGTCTCAATCTCCTCTGATTTTGCCACCCAAACAGAAACAGATGCCTATCTATCGTGGTGAGAAAGCCTGGCAAAAACTTCAGGC
>JACLAC010019038.1_pt1 | contig 26177 bp, 30 predicted proteins | sample 8027881 | NCBI WGS metagenome assembly JACLAC01 (sample SAMN15725517, study PRJNA655200) | protist metagenome | isolation source: fluorescence activated cell sorting (FACS) single amplified genomes of... | place: Spain: Blaines Bay Microbial Observatory, Mediterranean Sea | collected 2016-01-19 | reverse complement strand
CTTTTACCAGGAGAGCAGTTCAGTGCAAGACAAAGTAGATAGGCCCTTACAAAGGATGGCGTAACGTGGGCAGCGGAGCAGAAGATTGACTTGTCGCTTTGTGGTAGACAGGATTCTTCATCTCTAACCGGTACGGCAGAGCGAGAGGTTGCAGAGCGAGAGGAACGAGGGGAAGTAGTTGTAGTAGTGTCCTGCGGGGGTGTGCACAGCACTTGGTCTAAAGGCTAGCACCCGGGCCATTCCCGTGGCCTGAGAACCTTCACCGCGGAAATCCTGCCGCTCGACACGATCCCGACAAGCCACAGTTGCATCGACCGGAACATCTGCAGCATGACATTTAGTAGCTTGACTAGTCAGATTTTACACTAACTTTCCAAAAACTTTTCACCTGACTGAAATCACGCTTGCGAGAAAGTTATGTCAAAGTTCATGGAAAGTTTGACCACTTTTGACACCTAAATCTGAAAAAACGCATGCACTCGACGAAAAAATGCATGCTCGACACAGAAGTTCATGCCACAACAGAAGTGTCAGCCAAGGGATTGTCTAAAGATTATCACTCTGGCCAGTCCGCGAGTGGCGGACCCACGTAGTCCACGAACGGCCCTTCCAAACACTCGAGCACGTCTTTCTGAACCGTCAACGTCTCCTGCAGTTCTGTCTTCTCGGCTTCGCTGAAATTCGCGTCCGCCAGCTGGTCTGAAACCACGTCCTTCAACTGTTGGGACTGTCGCTCCACTTCCTGCATCATATCATCATGCATCAATGCAAAACTCAATGCAGATTGAGCGATGTGGATGAGAAAGAATGTGCCCTGAAGAAATTGATTAATAATGCAGAGAGCGAAGGAACGGCAAAAAAAAAATCTGAAAAATGTCGCGAGGGGTGTCATTGTGGCCGAAACTCAGTCTAACGAGTGGCAGCAGCGTTCGCGGGCAGCAGGTTTCCGGCCCCATAGTGTTCGCGACGTCGCATCGGGCCCAGCACTAGCAGTGGCGTCGGGCTCGTTTAATAAATCCTCGGAACGAGGTTCCAGACTGACATTCTCAGGGTGAGTGCGTTGATTCACGTAATCCGGAATTCCGATTTCCTAGGGCGTCATGGTTGTAGTCGTTGTCCCCGTCGGGGTCGGCGCGTGTCGTTCGCGTTGTTTGTCCGTGTATTTCTGTGCGGGGTGTCGGGTGATTGAGTCAGTGCATTATATCGTCATCTGAGTTTCGCGTCATGCGCATTGCACTTTATTTGATGCGTGGCTCTCGCAGCGCGTGCCCGTGTTCATGTCTCAAAGCAAAGTCAGAGATAGTCGCCCATTTCATCTGTCTAAAGTAACATTGATTGCGACTCGTCATGACATTGGGACTCCCAATGACCTTACAATTTTATAAGTAAGTTTCCTTAACAGTTAGTGCAACGATTGAGTCCTTGCAGCGTCGTTGGCGTTTTCCGATTTTTCAATGATTTGAGTTCTGTTGCGAGTGATTCAGTCATTGTGTGTGTTGGTCGACAGTCTGATCATGTCATTTGAAGGTATGGTCGAGGGGCGCATGGACGAGTTTCGTTCGAAGTGGCGGGGGGTTTGTCATGCAGTTGAATCCTATGAAAGTTGAGTAGTCGCGCAAACGCGGATTCTCGTCATGACGTGGTGGTCATTCATTCAAATAAATTTCAATCGATGTGGGCAGGCATCTGTTTCCTGTATCGATCTTGATGAATTGTCATCTAGGGCAGCGCGTATTCCTTGTTATCCGCGTCGGCGAGGTTTCGGGAATCGGGTCTGCATCTATTTATTTTGAATCTATGATGAATCGGGTTTGGTCGCACGTGGTCGTGGGTTCCGGTCTTGTCCTGCCCTTCAGTCTGGTTTCGTTTGAGATGCTTACATGTGACTTGTATTTTGCATTCTTGGCGAACTTCGTTTGAGGCAAGATTTCGTGCAACGTTGATGGGAAAGACAAAAGTAATATGGTCACGGCGTGCATAGTCGGCGAGCGTCAACTTTCGGTTCCGTGTTCTGTCTAGCAAATTCGTTTAGCCCCAGAGAGTCGTTCAGTCGAAAGCGAAATGAATGCGGGAGAGAGACACGAAGAAAACGCTCGGGCGTTGAGTCCTCGATGAACATGGAGCGACGCATGGAGAGCAGCGTATTCTATATCGAGAGGTCTTCCGAGGAGTAAAGTTCATTCAAAGTTGCGCGCATCGTAGTAGGCAGAGCAGACAAAAATCCTTGATGCAGATTGAAATTCTGCACATGATCCAAATTGTCTCTGACCGTCGACTTTGTAGGGATTCTTTCCAGGGGAGGGGAAAGAATCAGCGAAGATGCAGGTGTTTGTGAATAACGTCGACGGCTACTCAGGTATTTCTTTACGTACAATCAGTCCTGGCCATCTTAATCCATCCCTAATTGCAGAGCTCTCGTGTGAAATTGCGTCAGTAGTCTTTGAAGACACCGATGTGATGTAGGTGTGAATTCGCGATCGGCACGACGTATTAGATTGCTGATATTTGCACAATTTCCGAAGTGTCAGTGGGACGTCGTTGCAGAAAACTCCATGCAATCTGATTTTAGGCAATGCCCTGTGCGCCGACCTGTGCGGCACGGAAGCGGAGCCGAACACGTTGTTCGGCACCCTCCGAGGTGGGTTCGAAGGGCAGGTGCCGCCATCTGTGCGAAGTAAGAGCACGCAAAACTTTCTCGATCTTGCAGAAAACACAGTGCCATCAGCAGTCTTGCAGCCATTGATTGCTCGCAAGGAGGCATCTGAATGTCACTTGGCCGCGTGGGGCCTACTAACCGTGCATTGTTAAATCATCGTCAGGCTGAGTGTACTGGCTTGCCGTGCCAGGGTTCTGTACTGGCCGCTTGACAGAAACTCAGTGAAAACTTCGGTCCTAGATGTATGCAATTGTGAATCAGAGCGAGGTTCGGTAATGGAAGGGATATTGCAATTTTGGCATGATAACACTTGCAGAAGTGGTGACGCGGACTGTGCCCGCGCAGTTACTGAAGCAGATCGCGTCATGCCAGCTCATAGTCTACGACTTGCACGACACGGACTTCGAGGAGTTGGAGTTCGTGATTCAGGTTTTCGTTGATTCATTAAGTTCGGTGACTCGTTCAGATAATCTTTCTCATGGATAAATGGATTACTTGTTGAATCAAAAGCCATGCGGAAAGACTGACACCCATAGTAAATATCGCGCATGCGTCGTGTGACACCCCAGCTTTTATTGTACATCGTTTTGCGCTTCGTAGTGAAGCGCAGCGAGATTTTAGATGAAACGTTGTGCGCCGACTGGAGATTCAGAAAGAAAGGATCGATCGCATATCTTCTTGACTCGATACGTGAGTGTGACAAGGATGAGGAGTACCGCAGTTAATCGTGGCTACACCAGGCACTCTCCTCCAAACCAAACAGGGTCTGCAGGCGCAGGACTTCAAGTCGTCGACAACGATGGTAGTATTGAGTTCCGTAAACGTGTGGGCGCGGAGTAACATCACGATGGAGCAGGTGCCTGATGAGGAGGAGGAGGAAGAAGAGGGCGCAGAGGGCGAGGAGAGTACTTGCGCTTCTGACACTTTTCTTGTTCGCCTGCTGTTCTCTGTACTGTGATATCATATTAGCTATAACTTCACAGTAAATGTCATTACAAATTGAAGCATTCGTCTAGCGTCCGGCACCGGCGCAGTCCCGCGGTCATGGCAAGCATCATGTCACATACTGAGTTTCGACGTGTGGAGTGATGGTATTTGCCATTTGTGCATGCATGAACGTCATGATTGCACTTCGTCAATGATTTGAATTTTGGAACCGACTTCGTGCATCCAACAGAAGACGAAGATGAAGAGAAAGCAGCGAAGGAACCGAAAATGCGGCCCGTGCAGTTCACCGAAACGGACTACATGCAGCGGGTAGAGACACATTCTCCCGAAAACTGCAAGTCTGTCACATGCATAGGTCCCAGTTTCACTTTTGGTCTCGACAAGAGTGCAAGACGAAAATCTGCACGGCAGTTCCGGGGCTTGGTGCTCCGAGTACTGAACTTTCAGTATGAGTTTGGCAGCCTCTCAGTGGAAGAATAATTCTGAATGCCCAGGTTCCCAGCGTAAAGTACGCGGAGTGGAAGACTCTGGAGACTCAGCTGATGGCATTGAATTCCAAGGACAACTTGCGAGTCGCAGTGATCGGAGCGGGCATCATGTATCGTTCATAATTCTGAGTTCTAGCCGCTTCGTAAAGCGTGATAGTGTGAATCGACTGTCCAGTACTTCGTTCCTGGCTGCGTGACGCCAAACAAACACATGTCAAGAGGGTAGCCCGCTGTCGAAGCACTGCATATTGAGGTTGCCATGAAGGTGGCGCTGTCTGCACAGTGACTAGGCATGCGACAATCATCCCAAGTTCAAGGATTGCACTACGAGGTACGGAAACGGTGAGTTGGGGCTGCAGGATTTGTTCCGAGCAGCGTGGTTGCATCAGGACACCATCAGAGTTATTGGCAGCGGCGACAACTACGTTCCCATGGTATTGTTTCCAAAATGGAACTCGATGTTTAAGGAAAGACCATCACAGCGTAAGAGCTCACCGGAAGCAAGAATCATGAAAGCGATGACTCCACCGGAAAACTTTCGATAGCTACGTGCTACCTGCTCTTCCTGAAACAATCTTAGCAATGCCAATGTAGCATTGCAATCGTATAGGTACACGTTCGCGACGTCGCGAGACTGGTGCGATACATCGCATGGCACGTAGAGGACGAGGAGCAACAGTACTACCTTGCCGTGGACAAGTCCGACATCACACAGCGGGAGATGCTGCAAGCAATAGTCGACGAACTCATGCCGCCAGAGGACGTAGTTCACAACTGCACGATTTTCTGACTTGACATGAAATACCCTGTGCAGTGTGCGCCACCACGTACTACAAGCCTACAAGGCTCGCAGAAATAAAACATATTGAAGAAATCATCCCCCTAGTGAAGACGCTGAGTGTTTATGTCACCGTGGTGGTGCCGCGGAGACAGCATGCGCTCCTGTCATGCAGAAAAACTCGCAGGTCGAAAGCGTCGCGGTACCGCAGGCTGCGCTGGCCGAGCTGGCAGATATCCTCACGCTGAACCTCCGATTCGAGCACTCTGCACTTATGGAGTACTATGATACTCGTTGCATTGGTCTTTTCTCGATTGAAGCGAAGGAATCGGCGACTCGCTATGATACTGAACCGAAGACGCACAAGTTGCACCGAGCTCGTATGATCACAAATACCACTATGACTCGCAACTGACCACTTGACAGGAAAATCCATTGGTGGTGTGAATACGGTTTCGCGGGCGAGGGAAACTTGGGCGGAATCAGCGAAGAGTTCTGCAAGTGGTTGAACTTGAAGCCGATACGGCTGTCACTCGTGGGGCCTGGGGTATTATTTTTCATCAGAAGAATTCAGCTCAAGGCAGAATGCAGGGAACACGTTCTCGAAGACTTACGCTGCTGACGAGATTACTATGAGATGCCAACTAATGATTGGTTGCTACCTGAGACCTCAGTCCACATACTTACTTCACTGTTTGCCAAAAACAGCCGCTGGCAAAGGAGACGAGTGAAGCGCTGAGCAACTACTACGGCATCCCCGTGCTCACGCCAGCGTCGATCGCCGAGGAGTACTGAAGAATTAGTCACTCTTTCTGACCTTCAAGACTTCTGTCGAGCATACACGAGCAGCCTGCCTTGAGGATGGATGATCGGTGCAGAAAAACAGATCTGATTACAAGACCGCAATCACTTTCGTGCTGCAGCGGTGCTCCGTTAAGACCGATGAAAATACTGTTCGCGACAAAACGAACAAACGATTCTCGCAGGGTGATCGAATCCGGTCCTATCGGTGAGGAGGACGAGTTCTTCGAGGAAGTGAAGGCAAAGTTCGATGGCGTCACTATCAGCGATAAGGCGCTCCTGACTCGCCTGCTCAGGGAGAAGTTGCATACGAACCTTTGCAGGTAAGTTTGCGGTTGCATTAGTACGTCGCCACAGCTGTCAGTGACACTTCCTGCGCCCGCAGTCGCGAAAGCGTGAAAGTGGATTGAAAAAACAGCAAGAAAAACTGATGAGAAGTTCGAAATTCTGGACACACCATCGCGCCGTGTTGCTTTAGTCGCGGGTCACTCCGAGAGACAATACACGCTTCGAGTAGCAGACGATTGTGAATAAAAGTGAAAAATAACAGATTCCGCGGTTACATCCTGTATCAGTTTCCCTACACCTTCGACGACGCCGAGGTGCTTTTCACAGACGAAGTGCCAGCAACCGAAGAAGAGAAGGAGGTATTGTAAACCAAATCGTTGTTGACTCGTCAGTCTTCTCCTTAAATCAGAAGCGACAGTCAGATCGTGGCGCGTGCATCAACACGTCGTGTAAAGAGCACTGGCACTCGGAATGCAATGATTGAGTGATGATATACGAACTGAGAGGGACGTTGTGACTGTCGATGTTTAAAAGCGCGTTTGAACAGTGAGCCGACGCGCCACGCCATGAATCCGTAAACGTTGAAATGGAAATGAACATCCTCGCAGGAGGGTGCCGAGGAAGAAGAGGGCGCTGAGCCAGCCGAGCAGCCCCTGAAGCGGGAGTATGTCGCGAATATGCCGGATGTATACTGTATAATCAAGGGCGAGGTCGAGGCTGACGAGGCTGATACGGAGACGCCTGCGTATAAAGAAAAAGCGGATTGTGTACACATGGTTTGAGGCATTGTGTAGATCACCGACTGATTCAACACTGACTTTGTGTGTACAAGAATGAGCCCCTTGGTCCCGGAAGAAAATGCCGAAGCACATTGGAAAGTAGTGGAAAACCATTCTTCGATGCGATACACTATCTGACTGACGGACTCTGGCAAGAATTGAGAACTTGGGAAGAACGTGAGTGTGATCATCAGATCACACGCGACTCCGATGGTAGGCCCATGGCACAGGTATCAATCCGGATTCGAAGCAATCGAGCATGAAAACCGGGCATCAAAGTTCTTCGAGGATAGGATGATCACAGTCGAGGGTCCGGACTTCCTGGCGTCGTTCAAGACAAGCTACGAGACGCTCTATGAAAAGCCATACAACTTCCTGCCAACGGAGAAAGAGGTATTTGCGCACTCCATGATGACTGACATACCTGCACTTGCTGTGCAGGTTCAGGGCGATGGTGGAGATTCGATTAGCATTTGAGAACCTGAAAAATCCAAATCCTTGAGTGCCGCAAATGCACACTGGCGTCTGCTACGTGTTTCATGCAGCGTCAAGACAAATGTCGAACGTCATGCAGCTTCAACTGTCACATGAACTATGGTGCCAATTGCCATGCAGCGCGTATCTGCGCAGCTCACACCGTGGGACCGGAAGTCTGAAATTAAACTGCAGATTGCCGATGAAGCGGCGCGCGTGAAGGCTGAAGAAGAGGCCGCGCGCAAAGCAGCCGAGGAAAAGGAGAAGGCACGAATTCTGGCCGCGGAGCAGCAGCTTCGCGCAGCGAGGAAGGAAATGGAGGAGCGGGATCTGGCCAAGTTGAAGAACGAGGTATACTAGCGAGTGCAAGTTGCGTCTTGCTGGCATGTGATTGACGGTGCACTAAGTATGATAGGATAATGACCGTGATGCTGCTGGGTTTTTCGGCTTGCCGACGCGTTTCGAGATTCAAACGGACCATCAAGGATAAGAGGGCCGGTGGTGGATGAGCACGTGAACAGTAGACAGGGACTTCCGTTTCCCATGTCGCTTCCCGATCACATCATTGCTCCTGCTAGTCGGATTATTTAGCACGAAACGTAAAGTTCCCACTGCACTTTTTCAAAAGGAAAACAGAAGATGAGAAAAAAAAACACAGGAAACCCAGCAACTGGAGCAGCTGTCGGAGCCACTGAGGGAATACATGCAGCAATACGTTGTCCCGACTGTCACCGAGGGTCTCATCGAGATATGCAAGGTACGAGCATTTAAGACTTCTTCCACTCTGTAAAAAACGCTGTGCGACATATGCACCACGCTACAAGAATGACTGTGTTTCTAACAGCACGCATTCTGTTTTTGCATGATGCTCTCAGCTCTGACACGATGCTCTCAGCTCTGACACTGTAATACATTTTGTCAAAGAGTTGTACTGCATTCTTTTTCCTGAGCCACCAGAATCTGCAAGAGTAATACTGCATTCTTGTTTTGCACCATCTGAAGAAGTGATACTGTGGACTTCTTTCTGAGTCATCGCAATCTGAAAGAGTCAAGGCATCCTGCACTCTAGTAGAGCGATAGTTGCTTACGCACTACAGGTGATGCCGGCAGATCCGGTGGACTATCTGGCCGAATACCTTTTCGCGCGCTCAGAAGAGGTGCCGCCACCTCCGAGCTAGATGCCAGGCGAGCCTCCGACATACCTACGCACATAATAAAGCATGTGATGCCAACCTCTTGCGAGCTACTGAGTCAGCTTTCATCTCCGATCATAGTGCGGCGAACTATGACGACAGTTGTGACATGCTCATAGTCTAGCGAACTACGTTGCGGAAAACATGTAGATGAGGACATCATAGTACGGCGAGGTGGCTTTCCCTCCTCAGGAATGCTGTGCAAAGATTGTTGGAAACCAGAAAAAATGCAGAATAATCGACACGCGATTGTGTGTGAGAGCGCTACGTCTCGCTCATTTCTCCACTCGCTAACAATCGTCTTCGCAAATTTCTTGGAACGTGTTTAAGTTTCTATGCAAATCGATTCCAGATGCAGGAAATCGATTCCAATTGTAATCGCCTACTCGAGGAAGAACTGAAGCAATATCTGCCATGCGAGAGATTCAAAGCTAGTGCAACGATCGCATCGAGAGAGCACAGAGTTGAGTTTTGGACTCACTGACAGTCTTCCGGACCAAGTGCAATGTGCATGCACAGCCCCTGACTGCGACCGCCAACCTGCGTTTGCCATATGAAAAAAATCGTAGCCCATTAAAGATGGCTCGCGCACAGGAGAACGTGTAGCTGCGCGGAACGGCGTAGCCGGAGGAGCTACTGCTGTATTGCTTCTTAGCCAGAAGGTGTAGCAAGGGGTTGAGCGGGGTGGAAGCGCTTGGCACCACCTCAGTCGAGGCACGATGCAGGCGAATGACGATGGAGCGTCCAGCACCTGGTCTGCCGTGCAGGGGGGGCCTGGCGGCAGCGTGGCGAACAGTGCAGTGAGCACGCCGTGGACTCCTGCTCCACCGCGCGGCGGCCTGTTGTCGTCTCACGCAGGGGATGGCGGACTGCTCTCGCATGTCGATAATGCCACTGCTGCAAATGCAACCGTGGCGGCGTCATCTTCGACGCCGCAAAAGTTGCCGCCACTCCTCGATAGCTCATCGCTCGATGGTGGTGCGGTAGGTAAAACGTCGTCTCTTGGCGGGGCAGCTGGTCATCCAGACGCTGCGATGCATCGTAGCAACACGTCGATCTGTAGCACAGCCGTGAACACGCGTGCAAACACAAAAGAGTCCGCAGGGCTCACGACGACGACGACCAACTCTACTGCGCAGAATACACGGAGCAACACGAAGGAATCCGTCGTGAAAGGTAGTGTTGGCGGTGTGATCACAAACGGAAACACCCCGGCAACCAGCTCAACGGCATTGCCGATGTCGCAACGGGAAAAGGAGTTCGAGCTGGAGCAGGCTAAGATACTGGAGAAACTCAGCAGGGAATTTGTTGACAAGGTTTGATTTTCCTCACATAGTTGGAAGACAACTATGTGAATACTTGATACGCGGTTCCGAAAGCCTACTCTTCGCATTGCTGATTCATTCTTGAGACACATCATTCTGTTCTTGCTTGTTCGGTCATTCTTCGCTCCGCTGGTCAGTTCTGTCCACCAGCACAATGCAGGAGACCGCGCATGCGCCACTCGCTTAAATACCATTCCTAGATCGCTCTCGAAGTATTTACGACTCGTCGACCTTCCGAACATCAGGTGAAACAATCATCGGACTTCATGTCCGTGCTTCGGGGCCTCGAGGATGCAAACTTGAAAGTCGTGATCGACGGTCTGCTAACTATGAAAGGCATGAGCTCGATGGCCTTCGTTGACTGGATGAAGAGTACCACGAGAAGGCAGACACAGGAGATCGTCGGCGCATTCTTACCAGCGGTGTGGGGCGTTTTCACAGAGGACTTTCGGGAGAGATTCGACAAAGCGGAGAAAGAGAAGGTCTGATGACTGAAGTGTAGAAGGTTTTTGAATCTGAAGTTTGCCCTTTTGTAGTAGAGTGGAAGCGATCACCACGCGGCAGACAAAACCACCATTGCACTGTGAGCATGCAGCGTTTAAAGCCTTGCTGACTCATCAAAACAGCAAAACAAAACTCCCGACAGATAAAGGAAGAACATGAGGCCCGAAATGTCCGATCGCTGCGGTCCTTTGTCAAGGAATGTTGCCACTTGAAAGAGATAACGCGGAAGCATCATCCACTGGCAGACAAGATACAGGTTGTGAAGCAGCTAACAGTCTGAACCTCGATGTGAAGAGAAACTGTACTTCGATACTATGCACAGGCGAAACTTGATATCGAAGTTCACAGCCGTCCTATCAAGTCCAAAAAGAGTCCGTCAATTTCTTGGTGGCCCAAGCGAGTATCTGTGCGTTTCAGATGAGGCTCCAGCAGTCCACGGAATATTAGACAAAAAGTCATGCAAAACATCAATTCAACACAGCTGAACGTGCAGACGTTGGTGGAGGACGTAGATTTCTTCGAGCCGCTGCAACACGTGCCGGACAACTGCAGAGAGATGGTGAGGCAATTGGACTGTTCTGAAATGAATAATATCGAGAACATCCCGGACTCCCCAGCGGAGATCGATTTTCACTATTCAGCATTCGTGTCATCTGGGCCGTGGTGAGAACGCGCTAAAAAAACGCGCCGATCATTCATCACTGATTACTGTTTAGTGATTAGTGACTACCCATGATGTTTCCGAATCAATTGAAGCGGCGAAAACTTGATCGCACCACGGTCATCTGTTCACCTCCAGGTTCGCAACATCGTCGGTGACAAGATCAAGAATGTGACCACGAAGTTGACGGAAAAGCACGAGGAGAACCTGAAAGACATCGAAAAGGAGATTGAGGCACGGCAACTGCAAAACCTCTCCGAGTTGAATGGGAAAGGTGCATCGAATTTTGCAAAGTTGACATCATCGAGTGTCGTTGCAGTGTAAAAGTCTAATAGCGTACACCATATGACACTTGAAAGAAAATCGAAGTACTACAGACAGCGCACTTGCATTACGTGGAGTCACGCACCACGTTCAGCGAAAACTTTCGACAGTGCTCCGAGAATACGAGGATCAGATCGAACAGTTGCATCGAGATAAGGGCCTACTCGCACGCGAACTCAATCAGAAGCTGCAGAAACTCGAGGAGGAAAACGATGCGAAGGACGAAGAGCATCGCATAGCGCTGGAAGCCGTGCAAGCTGAGTTTCAACGTACTTCCAATGTCATCAGAAGGTGCAGCACTGCCACTGCTCTGAGTGCATAACGTGGTGGAATGTGTAAAGACATGCAATCACTTTCACCACGAGCGTATCACTGGGGCCATAAATTGTATCATGACTGAGCACACTGCTGTCAAAAAATTTTCCTGACAGAGCAAATTCGCGCATTGGAGTCGCAGTTACAAGGTCGGGGCGAGCTGGAGAGCAGAGAAAGTGGACTGCACGAGCAGGAAAAGAAACAACTGGAGGGGGATCTCGAGCTGAAAAAGGCGGAGATCGAAGCGTTGCAGCAAGAGAAGAACGGTATGCAAAGAAGGAAGTTGAGATCGACTTCTGCAAGCTTTTTGTGCGGCGTGCGCAGGCTGCCCAGCCACGATCAGGCGTGACAAGCACTCAAGCAATATCGATAGCGAGAACGTTTAATGGGCTTTAATTGTGCCTTGTGGACTGACCACAAAAACTCCGCAGATTTCCTAGCGCAGATCGAGGGTCTGAAGAAGCAGCTCGCCGAGAAGGAGAAGACCGTGGTGGATAAAGAGACCGCTGCCCAGAAGGAGAAGGAGAAAGCAAAACAGAAGGATCAAGTGGAGAAGCTAAGCGGTGCGATGATAGTGTCTGAGTGCGGGGTTTCTCGGAATTGACTTCAAAGGGCTTGGGAGAACATCATACCCCTTGCAGAGTCGCTGCATTAGTGTCAGTCCACAAAGAATTCAATTGCGCTGCGCGTTGGCTCGGCTGGCTGTGCCAGGAAAACTGTTTTCTGGGTAAGAAGTCCCGTGATACAGACAGGTCAAAAGAATCACGGCTGGCACAGGAAAGAACAGCAAGCTGCTCGAGGATCTGGACGCGCTCCGCGGTGTGGACAAAGAGCAGCGAGAGACCATCGCGAAACAGGAGATCGATTTGGAGAAGCAGCGTAAGCAGATCGCTCAGCTCGAGCACGACATGAAAGAAAAAACCAACAAGCTGCAGCGCCAGTCCAAGATATACGAGACGGCCATCAGGTGTGGACACTCTTACATAAAACGTGACTCTGCTTCAATCACGCTGAAGCTGTCTGATGCGTACGAGGCACGCCGTCAGTAAGGCACAGGAGACATCTACGCAACAAGACTCACCGATCGAAAAAATGAAAATCACTCTGCAGGGACGCCCTCTACGAAGACGCTTTGATGCGGAAAAAGAAGGAGACGGAGACGGAAGTCTGCGACGACTCTAAGCTGAAGGCTGAATTCGAGAAGGAGCGGTACGTAGTGCTATGCAGTATGCCCGACATGACGCAGAGTTAAACATTCGGACTTGGGGATGACCATTGCCCCCTCAATATACAAGCTAAAGCGCGATCGCGCTCTATCTTGCACCAGGCCGAATCAAGATACTTCCTCCACGCTCTTACGGACAAAGCACAACATGTTGCCACCGCGCGCGCACGATTCGGTGCATAGTATGCTGCTGCAGTGAGTGCTGCGCAAATTTCAAATTAATCCTTTGTGTACTCGCGACTAGAAAAAGTTAGGAATGTGCGCATCACACTACTATCGACGCGTCATGCAGTCGTGTGATCACATTGAAATGAAAACAGAAAAGAGCGCATGTCTTTGGAGCAGGAGCTGGGGCGGCTCCGAAAGACCGTGGACAAGCTGCAGATTAGCATCAGTGAGAAGGACCTGCGACTGCATTCGGCACATTCCAGGATCAAGGGGCTTGCGCGAGGGCAGAGCAGGGTACTGGGCGACAGTCCGGCGCTTGAACATATGAGCATTATTTTACTTCTACAGTGCGTGACTGCAAGAAAAAGAAGCATTTGCGTTGTGGCTGGCATGCAGTGCTGCGCCTACGTCGAAAACGACGGAGCTACAAACTGAAACTCGCAACACACAGGAAGGAGAGCCTGCTTTCGTGACCGAAGAGACGGTGTATGAGGAAGACGCCATGTCAGACAGCAGTTCGACGATGGGCGACCTCGATAACCGCAGTACTAGTGGATAGCATCATGCCAACATAGTCCTCTGAATAGTTTTTCTAATATGACGCTATTCAGCCTATTCTACGTCGATCAACAAGTTCTGGTACAGCAGCACAGAAGCATTCGTTAATTTGAAATAGACAAGCTGGCAAGCTCGCACACTGCACGCAGCACACTCCACGTCAATATCTTCTCAGCCGCCGACCACTACTCGAAGTCCGCAGTGTTTTCGAGGCTGTACACCGACTACGTGAAGCGCCTGGAGCGCATGCAGAGCTTCCGGGATGAGGTACGTGAACGCGGCAGAGTGACAGAGAAGATGAATGTCTTTCGATGGTAGACGTGCAATGAGATGTGCAGCGAGTCAAAAAACGTTCGCCGATACACAGACATAAGCCGTCGGCTGGGCTACGTAGATTTACAACAAAAATTCATATTAACCTCGCCGCATTACTCAGGTTGGCGGCGCGCGTGAAGGCGTTTTGCTGCAGATATACGAGGCACAGAAGAAGATTGTGGAGTTTATGGAGCCATCGGTACTGTCTATTGATCTGGGCATGAAAAGATGCGTCGGCGTGTCACGAGCCACAATACTAGCTTAGGGCAGTCGTTTTGTTGATATGAGCATGACTCATGCTAAGAGTCTAAGAAGTAAGACAACGCTAGAATGAAAATGCTGGAGCCACGCAGAGGAACGAGTGACTCAAGTACTCAATTCGCTGAAAATTCATTTGCGAAAAACAGGGCGGCCGCGACGAGGACGGTGGGCACGCGGGATGGGGAGATCGGCAATCTTCGTCAGCCAGTGCAAGCTCGACCATCGGAACCGATGATGCCGGAGGAAGGCGATCGAGGCGACCGTCAGCTTTCGCAGATGTCGTTGGGTAGCACTCAGTGTTAGTCAAACTATGGCGCATCGTCACTCGTCAACTCGTGAAGATTGCAGTACTGTCACTAGAGCGGCCGCAAGAATTCCTTGCGACATGCACTGCAAACTGAGACGCTGTACCATTTTGCCACGAAGGCATGCAAGTACCATATTGCACCTATTTCGCTCTGTATTACCGATAATGTGTGGCAAAAAACAAGATGCAACACAGTAAAATGCAAAAATATGACATTGTCAGGTTGCTCTCGAAAGTGAATGGCGGAGGATCAGCATCGCCGCTCACACACAAGGGCTTCGAAAACTTGGCTCTGCTGGAGGCGGCGCACAAGGGCGGTGAACACTACCAAGCCTCACTCGCCACTACACTGGCCTCAACCCTGGCGTCAGATTTCGGCACGGTCGGGCGGTCCACGCAGTCCACCCTTGGACCCGAGAGACATGGCGGGATGATGCGCCGCGACAATTCGCTGCCGAGCATCCTGAATAAACCCAGGAGCTTCAGCATTTGCTGATCTGGGCTGTCGTCACCCAGAGCTCGTAGAAAAGAAGGACGAGCTCGATGAATGATGATTGATGACCCAACACCATGAACTGATGTGAACCAACAGTATGCTACTATCAGACAGTGTAAAGCGAAAGCTTTTGATACGCTTTGACAGAAATACGCAACATTAAACGCTATTATCAGATACAGGAGTGGAGATGCAGGTGCTGTAGCATTTTGCTGCAGCGCGGTTGCATCCGCACGCGCTAGTACAGGTTGAGAAGATCTTAGATACAGCAATGACAAGTTGAGTTGTCTCCGGCATTATTGGTAACTTTCGATTCGAAACTGAGAATTGTCCCGTCGCGATGTGTACATCCGTCGCAGGCTCGACAGTAGAATGCTAGCAGTATTTCGATGCAACATTCAGCGCGTGCACCACAAGCGCTGGACCTTTGAGCTTCAAGGACTCGATGTTTGGGCTTGCGAGTCCCTTGTACACCACGACATTGTAACACCTCGAACTTGTACGAATTCTGGATGTCTAGCAGACTCGTTGAAACCACTTGGGCAATCTTGTTGCAGGGAGGGACGAACTTGCGATGTGGACGTTAAGCGATAAAAGACTCACAGTTGTCACTTTATCCAGCCGACATTCTTCGAACCTCGCAAGCATCTCTAAGACGCATTCGATGTTCTTGGCCGGGATGGGGGAGATGGAGTGATGAGAGACCTGAGCGAGGGCAAAAGTTGGAAAGACATGAAATCTAAAAATGCCAATTTGCCAAAACGCAAAAAACGTTTTTCGCTGGATTTCAAAGGACAGGTAAGATTTTTTTTTGGGGGAAAGATGCAAAGAGGGCTTTCCGGCGGCGTTGTGCAGGAGCGTCTTTTTTTTGTTTCGGTGTGCGGCCGGGCTTCGTCAACCAGTCCACAGCAATGATGATGTCATGATATTACACGTACTGAACTTCAACATGGCATTCAGAATCATTGAGGCGGGAGGTTGCGAAATGCGAACTAGTACATGTAGGGCACGCGTCTCCTTCGAGCACGGCATTGGCGCGACGTCCGCGATGGTGCGTCACTTGGGCAGCAAGGGGATGGTTGTGGCGAAGTGCCAGGTAGCCTTCCTGCTGGCTGTCTATTTGTGTGTTGTTGTGCGCGCCGACCCAATTCCCGATTTCCTATGCGAAGAGCATGCGGAGTACTACGCACATAAGGCGTTGTTTTCATTCACGGAGGGCGAACTGATTCACAATGTCTACGTGGACCACGACGAAATCCTGTTGGGGAACCTGTTGGGGCTTTCGCGCGAAAACTTTTTTTCGATCAAGGCTTACGTCCGGAACCCGCATCCGTTGCACACAAATGTCGGGGGTTCCGGCGTTTCGCAGTGCTGGAAAATTCTGAGTGTGTTGTTGGAATTAGTGGTCACGTACTCGCACTACGAAGTGGTGCCCTGGAAAGCGTTGCGCGACCCGGAAGTGAACGTGAACATCCACGAGCAGTTGCGCGAACTGCAAGTCGCTATGGTGGGATACATGGAGGAGGTGCGGTTGCACTCGGATTCAAGCTCAGAAAATAGTCGCGGGAAGTACCAGGACAGTATGCGGTTTGATGCCATCCTCGGGTTGCATCCGCCGTTGTTCCGTACCGTGTGGACCGTACTGGCCTATGTGTCGCGGCGCGACCGCGGCGAGCGGTTCCAACATTGCCTGCAGACGCGACTGGTGAAATTTCCCCCACCTGCGACGAGCACTGGGCAACATAGCGGGCGCGTGCAGGAGTCGCAAAGTCCTTCTTCGGAATCCGCCACAGAAGCAGATGAAGAAGAGGAAGAAGATGAGCTGAGTAGCTCCGCAGTGAGCGACAATCTCGAGAACTACCTGCGGTCGTTCACGTACGACGTGTGCTACGAGAATCACGGCAAGCACTCGAAGGTTTTTGGCGGTGGGCGTGGTGGTGAGCCCGGACACCGGGGTGAGCAGCGCCGCGCGGCTTTCTCGGAATGCTGTAAATTGTTGGATAGCATGGTTGTGGGGGCGGATTTCGAGCATGGGTCGTTACCAGCATCGTCAATGGGCGGCTCACAAGACATGTCATCATCGCAATCAGCGCAGGCAACAGCCTCGAAAAAAAAACCCGCCGTGTCAGAGTTCAAAGTCATGCACAATCGGTACACGGCAGATCTGTGGCGCGCAGCGACTATGCCGAACGCGCGCATTCGGCGCGATGTAATGCTGGATTTCTACCAGGAGTCTTCCGAGTTATTCGAGACGTACGGCATGTACACAGCGGGCGGAGAGGTCGGGAACGATTGGTGGGCTGGCGCGCTGCCATCTGACGCTCAAACGTCTTCTTCGTCAGCCATAAAAAAGCAGCAGGCGACGCCTGCTTTTATACCAAAAGCTGTCGTGCCGGGTGTCGAGCTCGTGACTGTTCCGGTGGCAGTGCCGTTTCGCAACAGCGACAGCTACTACACGTCCGAGTACATCTACTACGAGCTCGAGCGGCAAAGCGCGGAGTATCTATTCGACAACGAGGAATTCTACATGCATCGGAGTGCGGAGGAGGAGGGAGCGGATTTTCAAAATATTGATGCGGCAAGGAGAACGGAAGCTGCTCGTGGTGCAGGTGCGCCTACAACAAGACCGACAGCGTCAGTGACAGAAAAAACAGATGTCACTGTGGTGCCGTTACTGAGTCATGAGTCCCCCTCGTCGCTTCAAGCACTCCGAGCCAGTCGACGGAACAACACGATGGACGCCTTCTCGTGGCGTCTGAACCTGCCCTTCCGCACTCCCTTCTCCTTGCGAAAAGATTTTGATTTCGCCGATGCGGCGGTGGTGTTTCCTCCGCTCGTGCTGTCGCAAACGCCGCCAGGTGGCGCGAGCAAAACCGAGCCACTAAAAAGATTACCGGGGTGGATATCGAGTCACGACGTGTTGTACACAAGTCGCGAGGGCTTTTCGGAAATTTCGAAGCCACACGTGATGCGTCACGTCACCAAAGGCCGCAATCTGCACCACCGCCGACGCAGGGCCGTGGCAGGCGAGACGAACTTCGTCTGCGAAATGGCCGTGGGCAAGAGGAAGTGCCGGGCCTATACGCCGTTCCTCGAGGTGTTACTCTACTACTTGCTCGAAGCGGAAGACTACGATGGGGCGTCGAAGATATTGCGACGCGCTTTTTTCGGCGGAGTATCGTCTGGAACCGCTGCCAGTGCCGGGGCGTACGACCCGTATCTGTTGCTCACGTGGATGCAAATGTCGCCTGTTTTCCTCGAACTCGAAAAAGCTGCGCTTCCCGAAGTTCTGTTCGGCATACACTTGTACTACCAGCGCACGGAAAGTGACATCCGTGGCCTGGCGGAGGCCGACAGGCAGCTCGCATTGCCGGCGTTCCGCGTGCTGAAGAGACGAGACCTGATCAGCGACTCCTGCCGCCGGGAGCGCAGTCTCATGTGTCCCAATCACGTGCTCAAGATGTTCCAGCTCAACCCTGTGGACTGGTACTAGATGTTTTAGCTCAACCTAGAAGATGTTCCAGCTCAACCCTGCGTAAACATCGCAATACTGACAATTAGTCTTTCGTCTTCCCACGGGATTGATCCTCTGGTCGTGTGTTTGATCTTGATGCGACATATCAGATGCGCGACGATTGATGTGCCAACGAGCGACCGGAAGCTGAAACATTCTTCGTTATCTTCACACGACAATTTTGATATCAAGGATGATACTTAAAGGTTCATCGAAGTCGGTGGTTACTTCGGCGACTGCGCCGTGGCCGGTGCGATGCATGGATGGGCGCGTAAAGGTTTCGTCGAGTTGGATGCGAGCGATGTCGCGATTAAGGCGTTGAACAAGACGATCTCGGACTACAAAGACACGTACGACGCGGACCGTTCTCATTCTGAGTTTTAGACTTTCTGGCTTAAATATTTTCCGCAACGCAGTTTAGATCAGTTAGGCCCCATGCAGGACGGATTGTCGTTCAGTTGCAGACAGTTTTGGCGAAGTCAATGAATTTTCAATGTTGTGTTTGGCGTTGTTGCTGGCCGTTTGATTGTGGAGTCGCGGGCGGGTCGAGCTGCACTTTTTCTTCATTGTCTCCGGGCGGGAGCGTCAAGCGACCTGGGCTTTCGGAGCTTCGTGATGGTCAGCGGTTTCGACATGCTCATGGGTTTCCTTCGTGCGTTGCGTCGTTCCGTTGCGTCGTATCGCGTGGGGTTGGCCGCGCGCGCGTCAACGTTTGGGAAAATTATCAGTGACCAGTCTACAGGCGCTTGGCGCTCTTTAATGAGTCCTTCGGATCAGTTTTATGTTCCGCGTCAATCGTGTTCCGTGCATGGGAAGAAAAGCATTAAAAGAATTTTGGGAAATTCAGGTACCGTACGGTCCTGCGTGATGCGTCTCCTAGCTTAGAAAAGATCGATCTACCTTGGCCGACAATGCCGATTTTCCGGGCGCGCACCAGAAGCGCCTGAGATTACCAATTTGTCCGGGAGGAAATTAAACATCCTTAAACATGGTGCTTGCGCCTCCTCTGGGAAAAGATTCGGGAGCTCCGTTTCGTAGTTGCGACCGATAGCCACCGGAGTATAAACAGGGGTCTATTGCCCCAGGCGATGAAAAGATTAACATCGCCAACCCAGCGCATAAACATAACTTCGCGGTACGTTGCTAGGAGAAAAGATTAACTCCACGGCAATCGATTATCCCATTTTCCGCGAAGTCCCGGCGGGGCTCACGCTTCATTCCCATTTTGTAAAAAAAAAAAAAAGGGAATAGCTCACATACGAGCAAGCAGCTTGCTTATACGTAAGCACCAAGCTGACAGACAAGCGAATAGCTGAGATACTCGGAGCTGTCTGCTCGTGTTTCAGCTGTTTCCTCCTAGTCTAACATGTCGGAGTTGAATAGTTGATGTGCAAGCTCATATTACGGAAACAGCTCAAACACGAGCAAGCAGCTCAGACATGAGCGAGGTCAAGCATGAGCAACTAGCTAAGACACGAACCTAACAGCTGACGCTCGAGCACCGCACATGAGCAACTAGCTCGCACACGAGGAACGAGCTCACACACGGACAACCAGCTCATGGACGAGCAACACACAGGAGAAACGAAGAAACAGTTAACGCACGGGGAAGTTAACACATGAGCCAACAGCTCACACACGCGTAAACAGCTCGCACATGAGAAAAGTAAACAGGTGCTACACGGGAAGCAGTTCATACATGAGCGAACAGCTTGCAGACGGGCAAACAACTCATACACGAGCACACAGCTTGCACACGAGTCACACAGCAAACGAGCCCTTCCCTGGAGCTTTCTCTCACTGGTAGGCTGCGATTTTTGATGAAATGACACGAACGAACGAACACACCGACGGAAAAGTTAAAATCTGTCATTTTGAGAAGCTTCTCACACTGGTATGCTACGATTTTGATGGTCATTTCTGTTCCCGAGGTCGTTGCCCCTACTATCTTTCTCCGAGACGCTCTCGTTGAGAAATCAGATTTCCTGGCGACGCGTATCAGTGCTCATCCAAGTTGCATACTGCACTCCAAAACATAATTGAGAACCATGTAGTGAATGAGGGATGGACTCTGCATGAAAATTGTAATGATCCAAACTCGAAATACAGGAACAACTCTAAGTCAACACCTACGACCATCATAATGCACACCCTCTCGCCCGCGACGACGTAGACGCCGACCCCTTCTCGTGGCGTCTCATTTCAAAATTCGGTGGCTGATTTCGTATGTGCCTCGTGGCCCCTTCACGGGGGACTCTGGATATTCATGACACAAGCATGGCAACGGGGCGTATCATCGTTCGCATGCGTATCCGCATTGGCATCCGACGTCCGTTGGGCGAAAGATGTTATCGAACATCGTAGATGCAGTCGTCATGTTGTGTGGCGTGATTTACACAGGTCAGCATCGTGTTGTGTGGTCAAGGCATCATCATCGTGTCATCCGAAGAAGTGAGGCTAACTCTCTCACCATTTCATTGAGTCCGGGAGTCATTACATTCTGAGGAGTGACGGCATAGTACGTCGATCAATCAAACTCGGGATCGCAGCGGCGGCCACTGTCCATGTCGTCATCGCAGGGAAGAAAATGACACCATACGGACTACTGGTCAGCACTCCGCAGGCTATTCATATTTTGATAGCGATGCAGGGTTGACAGCAGGCGCGGCAAAGCTGTGGCAGAGATCGATTGACGGGGTCATCATGTTTTATGCCAGACTTCACCGCAGGACTCGCAAGATGAAAAAAAACCTGGCATGAGCCCTGATGTTCGAGGCGTTTGCGTTTCGGGCGTCTTCGGGGTGGCTTAATCGTCTGCTTAGCCCGCAGTCACTCTCAGAGCAGACCGCTAAGCAGGAGATGTGGGCCTTGCCTTGCCAAGAAGTGCGTGGCTTCGAAAGCAAATCCAATAATACCGAGTTGCGCGCCGATTCAAAAGCAAAGCCATGTAGTAGAGCTGCGCCAGCGATGATTCGTAATGCTCGATATTGCATTTGGATTTCTACAGCGATGTCGGTTCTTGCGACGTACATAGATTTCTTCAGCATTTACTCCTTTCGTTGTTTCAGGGCATTGTTCTCTATCTTCACTGTGGTGTGCGACACTAGCCTGGGTGCTTGTCTTTCTTCAGAGAGAGCAAGCGCATCAGGATGTCTCGCAGCGTATACTACAGTGCTTCCTCATAATATGTGAAAGTATGTTTTTACTTTTTAGTTTAAGCGCCGTTGGCTCAAGAGGCAGTCTGGACTGGTCATGAGTGGAAGCCGTCCGCTTTACTCGTGCAATCATTCAGCGCGCTCTTCTTCTTGCGTGCCATGGCAGTTTGGCTCATCCTTATTCCTGAGTTAGGGACGGCAGTGTTTCTCTTCAAGTCTTTCTATGGAAGTGGTACTAAAGCCATGCACATAGCTATGGAGTGATCTACCGCTCAGTTGAGTCGCTGCTCTGTGGCATCGTCAGGTCAGTTTTTTCACACGTGTGATCATCATTCTCCACAGCAGGTATGACTTCGTTTCATCGACCTATTGTCCATCGCGCATACTATGTCGGCGAGGACGTGTGACTTCGGCGTGTGAGGAAAAGTATTGTGAAGATGCCGATGGCGGGAACCTCGGAGCCTAGTATTACTTTTCTCAGCAACGTTCATGGTGAGTGACGACGAAGGGAGCGCAAAACGGCAGTTCGCTTTTGCTCAAGTATTGAATTCTCGATGTACAACGCACAACTCGTACTAATTTTTCAAAAGAAGTAGCCACCACTTAACACACCGTTTGGTGATTATTATATTCCACGCAATATTCCACGTAGACGCCGACCCCTTCTCGAGGAGCTCTTTCAAATGCCGCTCGGGCTGCGTTGCATCGGCGTCCTCGGCCGCCTTCAGCAGCAAGTCGTTGGCGATTTCTGCAAACTTTTCCGTTTTCTCCGGCGAACCTGCGGTGGGCTGGGCGCGGTTGCCCATAATGAACTGGCTGTGATACTGCGCCATCTTTTCTCGTATAGCTGTCGACGAATGCTAATCCGCGCCGCTCGGCGCTGAAACGCCCGACCCAAAAATATGTACCGCCTGCAACTGCTGCAGTATTAGTCAGTCGTCTCTCACGTACGCTTCCACAGCTGCTCTAACGAACCTGAGTCTTACAATACGCGATACAACCGTTATAGTTTTACCTAGCGTCGGACGAGTATCCCGTAGCCACTCCGACCATGCTATGAAGATGTAATAATTTGGATCAGATGAAGTTTTGAGTCAGCGGCGCTATGTGTATTACATTGGCAGTAAGCCAGTGGCCAAATGCACGGGCAATGCACATATCTTCGATATTGCGTTGCAATGACGCATCACGCGTAGCGTGCTTTTTTTCTCTTGATTCGCTCTAGCATTTCACTCATACATGTAGCTATGTCGCTCTGTAGCAGCTCTGACTATCCTGTGTCGTGCGGTTGTGCCATCGAACAACATTTGCTGAGAAGTCTTGTCGTATTACGAATTCCCACGCTGCAGGGTTCACATCTGACATAGAATGTTGATGAGTTTTTTCCCGGCCGGGCCTGCGATCGCAGGTCTAACGAATTACATCCATCAAGGGGACGCTGCCGTCTTCGCTGACTCCTCAATCGAGGAAACTTGATTCTCTGCAGGATTTACCCAAATCCTATGACCGCAGCTCTTACGTCAACAACTTCTGATTCTGCCTCGGGTCGCGCAGACGCTTCAACCGCTCGCGTTCTTGGATTGCCCAATGCTCGAACGTCTTTCCCTGCGAAATATTTTTTTAGTGAGACTGTCCCCGCCGCGCAATCAATCAATCTATCACTACTTAGCAGACTGATGATGTGCCGATGTCATATTCGTGGCTTACCACCCAGAAAAAAAGAATTTTTTGCGTGACAACATTTGAAAAATCAAAAATGCACCGAGCCAACATTTCACAAGTTTGTCATTGCAGCGTTGCGTCGGTGGCTACTCACGTCCCATGTTTAACCACACCACGAACAAACGGAAATAGCGACATCACTTCCTAAAGCAAGTAATGATACTTCCAGCAAGTTATCGAAGCGCTCCTGGCCGGCGTGGCGTTTCACCTTCTCGACCCACCGCAGCTTGAAGATTGCACAGAGTTCCCGGCGATGTGGGTGTGTGTCAATCGGCTGGATAAGATCGATAACATATCCCAGCCTCCCAAAATGGTAGAGACACTTCTTCATGCTGTAGATCGTGCCCTCGGCGACGAGAATGAGTTCCTGCATCCCCAGGTTGTACCGGATCCACCGGCGGATGTCCCCGTGCTCGTAATCCTGCAGGGTGAACACGACGATGTCTGGGTGCGGCAACCACGCGGGCGTCTTCGTCGTGTCGTCGCAATAAACCACCGGGTTCGCGAGTCTTGTTCTATTGCCATCCTCCTCACTGCCATCCTCTTCCTCTGCCGCCAGGTGCGAAAACTCGAACGTATCGTCGTCTTCCAACCCGAGATTGTCCGGCGCCTGGCCCTTCACGAGTTCCGCATACGCTTTCGAAATCTCCTCGAACTTCGCATGGTGTCCCTCCTTGTTCAGATCGGGATGGTAGCGCTTGGCTAGCTCGTAGAAAGCTTTTTTCAGCCGCGTTTTCATCGCTGCGTCGACTTGATCGCCATCGTAACTGCGAGAAATTCGAAAATCGAGGCAAAGGGGTTCAATAAATGGCACACGTGAATCATAGGCACGGAGTAAGACGTATGTGAGCCAGCTAACAGCAACCATTCAGTGAACATTCTATTACGCTGCACGAGAAGACTGACCGGGAATAGATGGTACACATCCAGGCATTACGTACTCGATCACTCTCATCGATGACATTTTAAGAATTTTTCCTCAGAACTGCACGACCAATATCAAAAATCGTTGACATGACACAGTACTTCCCGTCGTCGTTCAGCGACACCAGCCCCTCGCTTACATTGAACGGATTGCCTCCTCTATTCGCATCTCTGACAGTGTTCCACGCGCGCCATTCGTCGAAGTTTTGACCCGAGGACTTTTGCGCATCGACGTCTAAAGAGAACTCTTTCTCGCGCATCGTGAGCACGATCAACCGCTCCAACGCCGATCGCTTTGACATGTCGCACGCAAGGTTCGTGAACGCTGGGAAGAACTCCTCCTCAAGCCGCTCGGTCGGTTTATGGAGTTGCATAGCTTCTGCAACGGTGACTAGCGCTCTTGCTTCCCACGGCATGGTGAGCTCTTTGTTTTTCTGGACGCTATTGGAATCGGATGCCTTGTCTGCTTGCGACCCGACCAACCTCTCATCGATCGATGTCTTCTCACCGATTCTTCCTTCGGACACCAAAAATGACTGCGACGCAGCATGATGTAACTGTTTCTCTGAACAATGATTGTCGTGTGCATTAACCTCGTTGTTCCTAGCAGCTGCACTTCCCGTCGAAGAACCACCCATACAGGTCGAAGTATCCTGATCCCAGTTCACCACGGTGCCGCCACTACCGTACGAGAAGGACTCCGCGACAATGCTTTTCTTGTTCACCTTTGAGGTTGTCGACGATGCTGCTGACCCTGCTGCTTCATCATGTAGTGCTGGGGACTCCTGCCGAGATGTCGCATCGACACCCTCGTCATCAAACTCCACGCTCTCCTCGTCGCTGTCATGCATCTCTTCGCCACCATGCCCTTCGTCCTCTTCTACAATGCCAGCACTACTACTCATGCCTCCACGCGACTTCACGACGTCGTAGTAGTTGTCCGGTTTCCAGTACCGCAAACCAGCATCCTGCGGGTGGTGCAAGGACACCACGCACACTTCCTTGTTCGTCTCTAACTGCTCGAATGCCTCGTGGATCGCCCGCGCCAGCGGCCACCCGCCTCCGAACTCCCACACGGTCACGCGGCGTTTTTTGTTTGCTTGGCACTTCTGCATCTGCGGCAATACGAATTTTTGGATCAGCAAGTCCGCGATCTCGCCGAGTTGAGCGCGGCCTGGAGTACGCCACAACCCCAACTCAACCTCGAAGCCGACTGGCTTCGTTGCCTCGATGCCGAACTTCTTGCGCACCTTGTTCACGAACTCCAGCTCCACGTGCTGCGTGACGGTCCGCTTGTCGCCATGTAACAACCTCTTACCATTAAACTGCGTGACGCACGAGACGCACGGATTCCGGGCCAGAAACGCCTCCAACCACGGCTTCTTGATTGCGAACTTGTCGTTGGGGTCGTTCATATTTCCGCCGTGGACGTCCAGCATCAGGTCCATGTACCCGGATTCTTTTCGACCGCAGATAGCCTGTGAAGACTGAGGATGAACTGTATTCACACTGCTGCAGTCAACTGCAGTCTCACTGTTTCATGTCTGCATCATGCCGCTCGCACTCCAGCACTCATGAAAACTGAAAAGAGCTATGGAAAGAGCTAACTGGCAACTTCAGGAAACGCTTTGGATAGAATGTTGTTAATGCCCCTTTTCACGAAGTTTTCAACAATGCCACATACCTTCAACAGTGGCGCTTGCTTCTGCGGGAAGATCTCTGCTGCATCTCGAAGCACTTGCAATATGCGCTTTGGCACTCGTGGACACTCGCTCGGGGATATTTCCGTGTTCAGGTACTTGCGAGGGCCCTTCGCGTACCCATCTTGCTTGTTCCACTGCATGACGTATTCGAACCCGTTCTGACCGCGGATACTGCCGCGCGCTTTCTGCACGTTGCCCGCGGGGAACGCTTTCTGGAGCCAACTCCGTTTCTCGACCAACTGACGCCCGTACACTGTGGACGGAAACTGGCAGAACCCGCACTCGTTGCTGTGCT
>JACLAC010013031.1_pt1 | contig 26182 bp, 20 predicted proteins | sample 8027881 | NCBI WGS metagenome assembly JACLAC01 (sample SAMN15725517, study PRJNA655200) | protist metagenome | isolation source: fluorescence activated cell sorting (FACS) single amplified genomes of... | place: Spain: Blaines Bay Microbial Observatory, Mediterranean Sea | collected 2016-01-19 | reverse complement strand
TAAACAATTACCAAATTCAAATGATTATATTGATGTGCAATAAAATGCTGGAGAAAAGAATGAAAGCAATTCCAGATTTTAAAACGTACATCTATTCTGTAATAAGCTTTTTTACAACCTACCAAACGGAAGATTCTTTTGATACTTGGAACATAACCATAAACAAGCTTCTAAACGAAAAAAAACGATATTTTATAGTATTCTTAAACAACTGCAACAATATTTTTTTATTTAACGCTGTATACATTACAAAAAATGTGAAATGGCAAGGAAGTTCTCCTACTTTCTCGTTTGATTATGACAGTTTACCTAAGGTTGTTTTTCCAAAAATGGATTTGTTTTGTGTAGCCAAAGGAGATACTTCAAGAATATTTAAAACTAAAGGAGCTTTTTACCCAACAATTGGAAAGTGGGCTGGAAAAGGTGGTAGAGTTTTATGGACAAGAGCGGGAATTCCCGAATCCAGATCATACGCTGATTTAAGTAAGTATACAATTGAATTAAAATCTTCAAAATTTTCTGCAGATTCTGTTGAATATTTAAACAAAAAATATTTTGATTATTTAATTAAAGGAAAATTAGAGGATAAAATTTTAGCTAATGTTGATAGCTCCAACGCAACCTATCCCAGATTCAATTCCTATTCTGGTAAAGTATTAATTAAAGAATTAGAGGACAGCATAGATTATGAAGGTGGATTTATGATTAAAGGGAATAAATTCATTGGTAAGACTGTCGAAGGAATACCTGCCAAAATAACCATAAAAAAAGGCGGAAAACCCTTTTTAGTTGCCAAATCCAATTCCTTTATGATTAATGATAAAAGAATTGGAACTCGATATGCAGCTATTAAAATGTATTTAGATACGGACTCCATCTTCCATCCGGCTCTTCAGTTGAAGTTTTTAACTAAAAAGAGAGAGCTCACCCTATATCGAGAAGGTAAAGGAATTGGTGATTCCCCATATTACAACACCTTTCACAAAGTTGATATGGAAATTGAGTGGTTGAAATGGAATATCGATAAAGATTACATGGACTTTCTTACAATTCCGGGATCCAGTTCAGGTCTTATGAGGTTAGAATCTAATAGTTTCTATTCCAACAAGAAGTTTATGGCAATTCAAGGTTTACAAGAAGTCCATCCATTATACAGCATCAAAAAATTTGTGATGGATGAAAATGGAGGAGATCGAACTTTCAAAGACCATCAATTAGCCAACTTCTTGAGCAAGGACTATGAATCTGTCCAGCGCTCATGTGTAAGACTAGCAAGTCAAGGGTTTTTAATCTATGATGTAGTAGAAGGATTAGTTACTGTGCAGAACCGTCTATTTGAATGGATGAATGCAAAATCCAAAAAAGGAGATTATGACAATATTGAAATTATTTCCAATATTAAAGGGGAGCCCAATGGAAGTATGAATTTGGTGAACTACGATATTGAAATTAGAGGTGTACACGCTGTAGCAATTAGTAGAGCTAGAAAAACAGGGTTTATGCCTCAAAACCAAACATTAAAGCTTCATAGAAATAGAGGGATGTCCTACAGTGGAGTAACTCGATCAGAGCGTTATGAATTTTTGGGGAAAAAATTTAAGTTCAATTACGACGAGTTCGCAATCAAATTAAATGAATTGGATTCCGTGCGATTAAAGGCGGGTTATGAGGCACAGAAAAAAATCACGCCAGACGGAAGAACACTATTGCCAATCGTTATGGTTCAAAGTGTTATTGAAGATTTATCAGGTACATTAGAAATTGATCGCCCCTCTAATAAATCGGGTACTTTATCGGACTCTTTTCCGCAATACCCTCTATTCCACTCCACAAAAAAATCATACGTCCGTTACAACAAAAGAAACTTAAGAGGAAATGCATACGACCCTGATAAATTTTATTTTCAACTGGACACCTTTACAGTGGACAGCATGGGAACTTTTTCTAATCAAGGATTAAAATTCTCTGGAAAGTTCAATTCAGGAGGAATATTTCCTGAATTTAAAGAAAATTTAATACTAATGCCAGAAGACCACTCTCTTGGCTTTAAAAGAAAAACACCTCCAGAAGGATACCCAATTTATGGCGGAAAGGCAACCTATAAAAACAATATTGTACTTAGTAATAGAGGCTTAATGGGAGATGGTGATTTTGAATACATTACTAGTATTTCAAAATCTAAAGAATTTATATTTTTCCCCGATTCGATGAATGCCTACGCCGAAAGTTCGAACATCGCTCCACAAACCTCTGGAGTTGAGTATCCAAAAGTAGAAGGTAACGACGTTAAGATTGCTTATTATACAGATGAAGACTTTCTTAACATTGAAAAAAGAGCCATTCCAATGAAAATGTATGGTGGAGCAGTACAGATGCATGGAAAACTTAAATATGATTATGAAGAACTTACAGGTGATGGACTAACCGAATTTAATAACGCTCTTTTAAAATCCACATTTTTTGAATTTCAGAATATGACATTTAATGCAGACACCTCTGATTTCAAATTAAAAGTAGATTCAAACCTAGTAAAAGAATCCGACAGTGGTGATGGAATCGCATTTTCAACCAACGATGTAAACGCAAAAATAGATTTTAACAAAAGAGAAGGAGAGTTTATTGCTAATGGAGGGGCATCATTTGTTGACTTCCCAATGAACCAATACATATGTTTTATGGACCAATTTAAATGGTTCATGGATAATTATGAATTGGAGCTTTCAACAACCGATAAATCCGCTAAAAAAAGTGAAGGAGGGGCAGCAGAAGGAGGCCAGGACTTAGATTTATCAGGTTCAGAATTTATTTCTACACATCCTGCTCAAGATTCACTAAGATTTATATCACCAAAAGCCAATTACGATCTAAGAGATTATATTATTAAAGCGCATGATGTAAAATTCATCAACTGTGCTGATGCTCGAATTTATACCAGTGATGGGGAAATAGAAGTCAAGAAAAATGCAAATATGAAACCTTTAGAAGATGCAAAAATAATTGCTAATGTGACCACTAAATACCATACCATTACAAGTGCAAATGTTAAATTAAAAGCCAGACGTGATTATGAAGCTGAAGGTGATTACGAATACATCAGTGGAGACGGTGCAAAACAGCTCATCCATTTCAATAATATACGGGTAGATTCTTCCTTACAAACAGTTGCAAGTGGTGATATTTCAGAAAAAGATGAATTTATGCTTAGCAAGAATTTCCACTATAAGGGAAGAACTAAAATTGAAGCGAATAAGGCCGGAATGAATTTCAGAGGCGCTACATATCTGCAACACGATTGTAATGGTTTAGGGAAATCGTGGATTGGTTTTGCTAGTGATATTGATCCATCAAATGTCATGATTCCAATAGAACCTGGAATTCAAGCATGGTTACCTGGAAGAGCTAAAGGAACCAAACTTGGTTCAGGTGTCCTATTGAAAAACGATTCTACACATCTATATTCCGGATTTTTATCCCCAAAAAAGTACCATACTGATAAAAGTTTAATATCCGCTTCAGGTTTTTTAAATTACAACGAGGAAATGAATGAATACCAACTATCCAATAAAGACAAATTGATAGAATCCAATTTCCCTGGAAATTTTGTTGGATTGAATACTGAAACTTGCTTGGTGAGAGGAGAGGGAAAAATAATTCTTGGAAATGAAAAATTAGGCCAAGTGAATTTTACCAATTATGGTGAAATTAAGCACATGCCAAAAAGTGACTCTATTCTGATAGATGGAGCATTAGCCGTGGATTTTTTCCTGGATGAGAAAATGTGGACACATATGTTAGAAAACATATTGGGTAATCCCAAACTTGCGCCTGTTGATAATACCCGACCAATTTATGGAAAGGCAATTCGTGAAATGGCAGGTAAGGAAATAGGTGACAAACTAGTCGCTCAATTAAACTTATATGGCGCGTTTAAGAAAGTACCTAAAGAAGTTCGCCACAATATTATGTTCTCAGACATGAATATGTATTGGGACCAAAAAACGAAATCTTTTAAGTCAATAGGTGATTTAGGTATTGGTATAATTGATAAAAAACAAGTGAATAAATATGTAAAAGGCTATGTGCAACTGAAGCGTAAAAAAACCAAAGAAAGTTTGGCTATATACATAGAAGTTGAAGATGACCTATGGTATTACTTTGAATACAGTAGTGGTGTAATGCGTGTGATTTCATCACAAGAAGACTTTAACGCCATTATTTCTGAATTAAAGCCGGATAAACGAGAAGCCAAAGGAGAAAGAAGTCAAGGCCCCTACTCTTTTATGCTAGGAACTGAAAGAAGTAAAAGAAAGTTTTTAGCCGCCATGGAAATCTAAAAGAAAACTTCAAATACCTTTTCGAGCATATTTGGAGCAAATTGGACACTCTTCCACCTTATGCCCTCTTGCTGGACAATATTTTCTTCCGAAGAATATAATTTGCAAATGAAGATCATTCCAAATTTCCTCGGGAAACAAACGCTTAGCGTCCTTTTCGGTTTGTTCGACATTTTTACCGTTACTAAGTCCCCATCGATACATCAATCGATGAATATGTGTATCAACCGGAAAAGCAGGGACATTAAACGCCTGAGCCATGACTACGGATGCTGTTTTGTGTCCTACTCCAGGTAAAGCCTCTAGCTCTTCGAAGGAAGCCGGAACCTTACCTCCATGTTTATTTAGGAGTATTTGAGACAATTCATAAATAGCTTTTGATTTTCTAGGCGACAAACCACATGGCTTTATGATTTCTCTAATCTCTTCAGCACTAAGCTTTAACATATCCTTTGGATTATCTGCTTTTGCGAAAAGCAACGGTGTTATTTTGTTCACCCGCTCATCGGTACATTGAGCAGACAATAAAACGGCAATAAGCAATGTATAATCATCCTTATGATCTAAAGGAACTGGAGGGTTTGGAAATTCTCTTTGAAGAATATTAATAATATCTAAAACTTTTTCGGCTTTCTTCATGGGCCAAAATTAATGAAAACGAAAAACATTCCCAGTCAATTTCTATAATATGCGATGATGCAAAACCTCTTTTGATTTAGTACATTTGCAATCCAAAATTATTAAGATGTCTAAGCTTCAAGAAGAAATTGATTTAAGGAGAACGTTTGCTATAGTTTCTCATCCAGATGCAGGTAAAACAACCTTAACTGAGAAACTACTTCTTTTTGGAGGGGCAATCCAAACCGCTGGAGCAGTTAAGTCTAATAAAATAAAGAAGTCTGCTACTTCTGATTTTATGGAAATCGAAAAGCAAAGAGGAATATCTGTAGCTACTTCGGTAATGGGATTTGGGTACCAAGGGTTAAAAATAAACATATTGGATACGCCTGGTCACAAAGACTTTGCAGAAGACACCTACCGAACACTCACAGCGGCGGACTCAGTTATTGTTGTAATAGATGTAGCAAAAGGAGTTGAAGCACAAACTGAAAAACTGGTAGAAGTTTGTAAAATGCGCGATACGCCTATCATTGTCTTCATCAACAAGTTGGACCGTTTTGGAAAAGATGCATTTGATTTATTAGATGAGGTTGAGCAAAAATTAGGCATTAATGTGCACCCATTGTCTTGGCCAATTGGACAGGGAGATGATTTTCAAGGTGTGTACAATATTTATGAGAAAGGCTTAAACCTATTCTCCTCAGAAAATAAGCAACATGTTAGTGATGTTGTTCGTGTTGACAACATTCAATCTAATGAACTGGATGATATTGTTGGTGAAGAAGCGGCACAAACATTAAGAGATGAGCTAGAATTAATTGAAACTGTGTATCCAGAGTATACCAATGAGAAATATCTTGAGGGAAAAGTTTCACCAGTATTTTTTGGTTCTGCATTAAATAATTTCGGAGTACAGGAATTGTTAGACTGCTTTGTTCGTATAGCTCCTAAACCTCAACCAAAAATGTCAGATGCACGAGAAGTGTCTCCCTATGATGAAAAATTTTCAGGTTTTGTATTTAAAATACATGCCAATATGGACCCAAAGCATAGGGACAGAATTGCATTCGTTAAAATAGTTTCCGGAAAATTCTCCAGAAACACCAATTACCTTCATGTAAGAAATAATAAAAAATTAAAATTTTCCAACCCTACTGCTTTCATGGCTTCAAAGAAAGAAATTGTTGACGATGCTTATGCTGGAGATATTGTTGGACTTTACGATTCAGGAAACTTTAAAATTGGAGATACATTAACGGAAGGTGAAAAATTCATGTTTAGTGGTATTCCATCTTTCTCTCCTGAGCAATTTAAATATATTGACAACGCTGACCCAATGAAAACTAAACAACTCAATAAAGGGATTGATCAGTTAATGGATGAAGGTGTGGCTCAATTGTTTAAAAAAGTAGATAACAATCGTAAAATTATTGGGACAGTTGGCCAGCTTCAATACGAGGTAATTCAGTACCGTTTGGAGCATGAATACAATGCAAAATGCCGATACGAACCAATTAATTTATACAAAGCTTGTTGGTTCACGAGTGAAAACGAAGAACAATTACAAGATTTTAAAATGCGTAAATTGCATAATTTAGCAAAAGACAAGGAAGGTCGAGATGTTTACCTAGCAGACTCTAGATATGCTTTGGAATTGGCCCAGGAAAAATACAGTGATATTGAATTTCACTTCAAATCAGAATTCTAAGCAAACTATTATCGTTTAAATAAAAAAGGATCTTCAAACAAAACTCTAGGAGTTCTTCTTTTCCTATTTTTTGGCCTATAAATCATACGTCCTGTTTGATCAATATAACTTGTACCAGTAATCCTGCCTCTTGAATCCTTATACCGGGTAATTCCATTAGGTTGATATATTTTGTATCCAATTAACTTTCCAGAACGATTATGAAAATATACTTTTCTTTTACCTCTTCGTTTTGCAGTTCTCTCAACTACACCATTGCTGTCATAATAAGTAGCCTTGTTCCTTCTTACAACAACTCTGTTTGCATTGTCTAGACTTGATTTTTTGTTTTCAACAGTTTTGTTCTCTATTACTTCTTTATTAAACTGAATCGAATGCTTTGGAAACACCTTAATTACTCGCTTCCATTTATCCTTATATACAACTGCATTATCGGTCTCAATTCGACTTCCTAAATACTTATCTTTTGAATCATAAAACGTTTTTTTGGAACTCGAAAGAGCAACTTCCTTCCAAACTCTATTATTAAACACATTTTGATCTTGAACTGTTTGAGCTTTAGAAAAAATTGAAGTAAATATAAAAATTGACAATAATACTCTCATTAAAACATATTAACAAGAAACATGCCAACTATTCAAAACGATACATTTCACGCGAACATTCCTGTACTTCTTTTTCAAAAACTAACACACGTGTATTTAGTTCATTGATTTTCAAAATACCCTCCCAAATGGAATCAGTCGCTTCTGAAAGTAAGATCTTATTGCTATTTACTATATCCATAGTAAACTTGACACTATCCTTTCCTTGTTCTAAAACCCATCCATAATGGATTGAATCAGTTTGAGTAAAGTTAATTTTTATGTCATATTTATTTTGATAAACACCACACTGTTTCCAATCCAATTCCCAGGTTTTAAATATATACTCGTCAATATTTCCCGGTTTCTCGCATCCTAAAAAGATAAAAACAGATACCAATAGTAAAATTTTTAAAGCTTTCATTTATAATGATATGTGTTTTTTGATTTGATATTTAATAACTTTATTTTTTTCAATTAATTTACTTTTTTAATTGATTAATAATAAAGATATTGGATGAATATTAAGGGAAATTATTAAAAACCTTTGAAACAAAAAAAACATCCAATCGTATGAGGGGCAAATTAGAATAGGAAATTGCAAAAAGATTTTGAATATTACCTTAACAACAAAAAAGAGCTAAAACATAAGTTTGGAAGTTCTTTTATTATTATCCAAGATCAAAAGATTCTTGACTCACTTCCATCCTTTAAAGAAGCAATTCAATTTTTAAACACAAAAAAGGGAGATTTTTTAATACAAGAAATCAATGAAAATGCTGATTCTCAAACAGCTGTTTTATCTTTGTAAGACTTGTTTTTATAGAATGAAATCAACACTTGAGAAAGCATTAACCATTTTGCAAAAACCCGGAGTAATTTTAACTCCAACAGAGACTGTAATCGGGCTAAGTTGTTCTGCATTATCAGAAAACCAAATTTCTAGAATTTACAAAATAAAAAACAGGCCCAGTTCTAAGGCATTTATAGTTTTAGTGGATTCCATTTCGATGGTTGAGCAGTACATAAAAGAAATTAGCGAATTACAAAAAGAATATTTAGAGTCCAACGAACCAACTACTGTGATTTTAAATAACATAAAAGGATTGCCAAAAAATCTAATTGCTAAAGATGGAAGCTTAGCCTTCAGAATAACGAAACATCCAGAATTAAAAAAAATAATCTCACAGTTAGGAGGCCCTTTAGTATCGACATCGGCCAACTTAAGTGGCCAACCTACAGCTTCTACATTAAAAGAAGTAGATCCTGTTATTTTGGATCAGGTAGATTATAGCTTAAATTTGCAATCTAACTATGTACCAAGCTCAAAACCTTCAAGAATTGTTAAAGTGATTGGGGACAGAGTTGATATTATTCGTAAATAATTGAGTAAGAAGTTATTAAATCATAAAATTTTTGAAGTTGTTTCTGAAACAGCTAAAGAACTTAATGTCCGTGCTTTTGTAATTGGAGGGTATGTTCGTGATTTATATTTGAAACGCCCCTCAAAAGATATTGATATTGTTGTAGAAGGAAAAGGAATTGATTTAGCCTTAGCTGCTGCCAAAAAACTAGGCAGCCCAAAAGTATCTGTTTTTAAATCTTTCGGTACAGCCGCATTCAATTATAAAGGTCTAGATGTTGAATTTGTAGGCGCTAGGAAAGAATCTTACAACAGAAACTCAAGAAAACCAATTGTTGAAGATGGCACACTCAAGGAAGATCAAGACAGAAGAGATTTTACCATAAACGCACTTGCATTAAGTTTACAAGAAGAATCTTACGGAGAATTAATTGACCCTTTTGGAGGATTAAAAGATTTAGAATCCAAGAAAATAATCACGCCACTAAATCCCGATGTAACATACAGTGATGATCCATTAAGAATGATGCGTGCAATACGATTTGCAACACAACTCGGTTTTGAAATTGAAGAAAAATCTTTTGAATCCATAAAAACCAATGCTGAACGTCTAAAAATAGTATCTATTGAAAGGATAATGGTAGAGTTTAATAAGATTATGTTGTGCTCTGTTCCATCAATGGGGTTAAAGTTACTTTCCGACTCAAAACTTCTGGGCCAATTTTTCCCTGAGATGATTAAGCTTCACGGAGTAAAGGAAAAAAATGGACAAAGACATAAAGACAACTTTTATCATACCTTGCAGGTAGTTGACAATATTTGCAACAACACCAATGATTTATGGTTGCGCTGGGCTGCCCTACTCCATGATATAGCAAAACCTGCTACACAGAGATTTGATAAGAAATCTGGATGGACTTTTCATGGACACGAAGCACTAGGTGCGAAATGGGTACCTAAAATATTTAAGCGACTCAAGCTTCCGTTGGACAACAAAATGAAATATGTCCAAAAACTTGTTCATCTTCATTTGCGTCCTATTGTTTTATCGCAAGAAATTGTAACAGATTCTGCTGTTCGGCGGCTTTTGTTTGATGCCGGTAATGATATTGATGATTTAATGACACTGTGCGAAGCGGATATAACCTCTAAAAACAAGCAAAAAGTAAACAAATACATAAACAACTTCAAAATAGTTCGTCAAAAATTAAAAGATGTCGAAGAGCGTGATAATTTAAGGAATTTTCAACCCCCTATTGATGGAAAGGAAATTATCGAAGCATTCAATTTAAAGCCTTCCCCTCAAATTGGATTAATTAAAGAAGCTATTCGAGAAGCAATTTTGGAAGGACTCATTCCTAACGAACGAAAAGCGGCCATTGAATTCATGGAAAAAAAAGGAATTGAAATTGGTTTAACATTAGTGAAAAAAATCAACTAAAATCTGCATATTTGTAACTATCATTGTAACAAATTAATTTAAATGAAATCGTACGTTTACAGAGTAGCACCCATCCTTGAAGGAGTTGAAGATGAAATTTATAGAGATATTTTAATTCAAGAAGATAAAACCTTAGTGGATTTTCACTTTGCAATCTTAGATGCTTATGGATTACAAGAAGGTGAAATGGCAAGCTTCTATACCTGCACAGAAAATTGGGAAGAAGGACTCGAAATTACTTTAATGGATATGGGTACTATGGAACATGAATCTGTAAGTATTCTAATGCAAGAATTCACCATTAAAGATTCTGTTGCTAAAGATGTAAAGTACTATAAATTCACCTATGACTTTTTGTTCCCTAAAAAGTTTAAAGTTGAGCGAATTGGTGAAAACACAGAAATAAAAGAAGACGTTCCTGTTCTTTTAGCTGAGGTAGGTATTTATGAACCAGCTGTTAACCATTTATCAGACATCACTTTTAATGACCTAGAAGAAGAGTCAATATCTGATGATGATGATGATGAACCAACCTTTGAAAACATCGATGATTTAGATATCTAAAATTGGATATTCCAAAACAAAAAAACCTTATTGTAATTGTTGGCCCTACCGCAATTGGAAAAACAGGTCTAAGCATTCAATTGGCCAAACATTATGACTGTGAAATTGTCAGTGCAGACTCTCGCCAGTTTTACAAAGAAATGTCGATTGGAACAGCGAAACCTAGTCCCCAAGAAATGGATGGTGTGCCACATCATTTCATTAACAACATTTCAATTCATCAAAACTACACCGCAGGAGATTTTGAAAAAGACGCTATTACACTATTAGATAGTTTATTTAAGAAGCATGATACAGTTATTCTTGTTGGTGGAAGCGGATTGTTTGTAAATGCAGTCTGTTACGGATTTGATGACATCCCATCAAATCCTGAGATTCGCACACAGCTTATAGATGAGTTCGAGAAAAACGGAATAGAAAATCTACAAAAAGAACTCGAAAACCTTGACCCTAATTATTACAAAGAAGTTGATACCAACAACCCACATAGGGTTATGAGAGCATTGGAGGTTTGCAGAACATCTGGAAAACCTTTCTCTCAATTTTTGAATAAAAGAGCAAAAGAACGACCATTTAATTCTGTATGGATAGGACTAAATGTAAGCCGTGAAATCGTATATGAGAATATAAACTCAAGAGTAGATGTAATGGTTAAAAACGGCTTACTAGACGAAGTCAAGTCACTGAAAGAACACAATAGCCTTACCTGTTTAAAAACAGTAGGCTATCAAGAGTTTTATCAAAACCCTAACGACATTCAAAAAGCAATAGAACTTGTGAAACAAAACACTCGAAGGTTCGCAAAGCGACAAATTACGTTTTTTAAACGAAATAAAGAGATCAAATGGTTTGAGCCAACTCAAATGGATAACATCATAGACTACTTAAACCAAAAAGGAGTAATAACTTAAACAATATCTGCTAAATAAATCAAAACAGTAAAGGCCACAAAAGCTAATCCTAAAAACTTAGTACTGGATTCATTTTTCACATAAAACTCCCATTTCCACTTCACCAGCCAAACATTCGAGAGAGAAAGAAGTGTCGCCAAACAATACAACAAAACATCTACCCAATCAAATACACCATCAGTAAGATGTAACGCTTGTAATAATTCTAGTCCAATCCCGGAAAATGAAGCTAATAGTACAAGGTGTATTAACCATCTACCTTTAAATCTTTTTATCCACGTAATGGTGTTTTGAAAAGCCAAAAGCCACAAACCGCCTGGTAAGCTATATACAAACCACTCCGGAAAAGTAGAAACGTTTACACTTTCTCGTATGAGATTAATAAAATCATCACCTCCAAAAAAAGCTACAATTTTAAAAATAACTGTATCAACAGGACGGAGCAACACATAAAGTACTGCTGCCAAAAACAAAGGCAATAAAACTTCAAAAAAAATATACTTTTTATTACTCACCGGTGCAAATTTAAGGATTAATTATCCCTTTATATAAGCTTCCTGTATTTTACCCTAAAGAAGTTAGAGAAGCATTTTTTAATGCAACCTAACTTAATAAAACATGAAATAGATTTAAAGAAGAAAAGAGCTGAAAAAACTAACTTGAATCTCATATCACGCAATGGTTATTAGGATTTACGCTAAAAAAAGCATTATCTTTGTAACTGAATTTGGCTTCGTAGCTCAACTGAATAGAGTACTTGATTACGGCTCAAGAGGTTCTAGGTTTGAATCCTAGCGAGGTCACAAATAAAGAAAAAGCTGAGTACAATAGTACTTGGCTTTTTTGTTTGTGAATGTTGAAACATTTTGTTTCATAAATTGACAAATGAAAAAGACAATTAAATTCTGAAAGAATTCAGCTTTTACTTTTGTCGTTTGGAGCACAAAGGATATTCAATCCTAGCGAGGTCACTAAGAGAAAAAGCTTACAGCTCTGCCGTGGGCTTTTTCTGTTTTAATTCCGAATCAAATACAATTTGAATGAGGGATTGAATTAGAAAAAAATAATTTTTAACGTGAATCTTAATTTAGTCGTCTTTCCTTCACTCTGAAAACTCTCTATCTAAAACATTTGTATTTCTAAGGTTGTTTGAAATATCCTCCTCTTCTATAACTGGAGGTTCCCTCCTATCTTTTCTAATGCCTATAATTATTGGAACTGCTGCTGTGAAGTACATAAACAAGCTGTAAACAGCTGCAGGGAAACCCAATGTTATATTAATTAATGAAGACACCTGAATAGCTAATGTTCCATTTTGATTCCCAGATTCTAAACATATTGTCAATGCTTCTTTAAATTTTAGCTTCACCATTTTTGCAGTAAAAAACCCAACCAACATGGTTGCTATATTTAAAGTAATTACAATAGCGAAAGATTCCGAGATACGCTCTACCAATTGAGCCCTTTCCTTAATTACTATTCCTACAATAACTAAAATAATTATTACCGTACTTGCTATTCGAACTGGCTTGTCCATTTTTTTTGCAACCTCTGGTTTTTTATTTTTTATCGCCATCCCAATGATTAGTGGTATAGCGATAATCACCACCAAAGAAGCGATGATTGTACCTACCGGTGAAGATATTTCTTCACCTAAAGAAAATTCACCAAGCGCAAAATTCACGATTAATGGTATAGTAATAATGGTTATTATGCTATTTATTGCAGTTAGCGTAACTGAAAGAGCAGTGTTTCCCTTTGCAAGGTGCGTTACCAAGTTGGAGGTTGGTCCACCAGGACAAGCCGCTAAAATCATAACTCCTATTGCTATTTCTTTGGTGACATCAAATAGCTGTATTAAACCAAAAGCAATACAGGGCAATAAAACTATTTGGTTCAAAAATCCTAAAAGTACAGCTTTTGGATATTGTAAAACTCGTTTAAAATCTTTTTTTGTTAAGCTTAATCCCATTCCCATCATAATAATGAAAAGAGATACAATTAAAAATATCTTTGATCCTGAATCCATGAAAATTGTAGTTGTTTACACCGAATTATACTTTTAATCAGGAAAAAGGTTTAGTTATGATTTTAAACCACTTAAAATATATCCATGAAGTCCATTTATAGGATCTTCTACATTATTTAATATACTTTTTGTTATAAACTTGGGACGAGAAACCATTTCTCGTTCAATCATTTCAAATATTAAATCATAAAAACTTAATGATGTTTTACCTACCATTAAGGGGGACAAGTCGTTTCCGTCTTTCCAAAACTTCATAATCTTAACAAGGCCCGATAAATAAAGATAATCCTTTGTTAGCCCCCCACCCCTAAAAACACGTGTAGTAATTGTAAATGCTTCATCTGTATTTATTTGATGATCATTATAAAGAAAATTAAATACATCATTAAATGTTGCTCCATTACACATCATATCGGTTACTAAAACTCGTAATGCAATCTTTTTAAGGCGCTCTAAGGTTATATTTCCACTTAAAATTTCTGATAAAATTGCTAAACCTTCCTGAGTTTCAGTATTAACAGGTAAGCCAAGGTTGAAGATTTTCAACTTTTGATTTAATGAATTTTCTGTTGTGACCATATGGACCCCAATTTCATGCTCGATTAAAGCATTTACTTGTTTTTCGGTAAACTTAGCATCCTTCCTGATACAAATAGTCTTATTAGAATTCAAAACCATTGCTTGGGAAACAATCCTATTCGAAAGCTCAATTCTACACGATAAACCATAAACACTTAATGCATTCTTAAACTTATTTAAAACATCCTCTATAGGAATCAAAGGAGGTGTTTTGGGTTCAAATGGGACTGTAGGCAAATGCATCAAATATTCTGCATTTTTAATATCTTTTTTACTGGGTCTTTGAAAGTACCTTAAAGAATTGTATCGAAACTTATGTGAGTTTAATTCCGACAATAAATCAACCTTGTCAAAATAAGCAGAGATAACTGATTCATACATATAACGAATAGAAACATCCGAAATAGCTTTAGTTTTGATTGTACTTAATCTTTGCTTTAACTCGTAAGGATTAATTTTAATAGGAGAATATTTAAACACGGGTTCTTCCGTAAATTTGCTTTTCAAAAATTTCTTTTTTTGTTTTATTGCGTTTATTGGATTTACATAGGTTAAAAGCTCAAAATTTTTCAAATATTTATACAGCTGTTTATCTGTTTCAAACAACTTTGGATCCTCCTTTTTACCCAATAAATTAACAGCAAGCTTTGAATCCCAGTTTGTGAATTTTTTAGTAAATAAATGAGTATTGTTAATTATTGATTTTTTTAACTGAGTTTGAATTAACTTGATAATTTCAGGATAGTACTCACCAGTAAGTTCATTACAATAGACTTTTTTAACTTCAGTTGCCAAAACCAAAGTGTTTCTAAAGGTTTTTGTTAAAAACTCTAGATTATATCCGCGGCCATGAAAAACGTCATTTTCTGCGGTAATATTAGTAATACCAGGCACACTTATTAAGCTTAATTCATTTTTCCAGTGCTCAACAATTTTAGCAAAACGTTTTCTATCAATTCGCTCTGAACCAATATTAAAAAGAGGCGTATTTCTATTCCATCTTTTATAATTGTAAGCATGTAAATCATACACTAAACAACCATTAAAAACAGACTCTAACTTTCCAATTAAGCCCATTAATACTTTATAATAATCAGCATGTTTTTTTAAACTTATTTGACGCTCTTTAACCGTTAATTTTTTTGCCCATATTTTCTTTCCCCAAGCCTCTTCGTAAATAGCCCAATCAGGGTGCCGATTTAAATCATATTCAAAACGAGAATCGTGAACGGTTATTGAAATTGGTAATGATTTAATAAAATCACCTGTAAAAGGGTCTTCCTCATACCAGATCTCATAATTATCTAAAGCCAATTTATCTTTTATGTCTGCTCTTATGTTATTACCATCATGACAAGCCAAACAACAATAAGGAACATATCTATTTAATTTAACTGTAAAAGCTCCATCAGTAGTTGTAGCTTCAAAAGTTTTTTTCTGCTCAATCAATTTGAGCATTTCATTAACGTGAAGCCTCTTCATAAGGTATTTTCATATTTGTATTACAAGTGTTTTTTATAACACCATCAACCTCAACAACTTGCTCAAGGTAGTCTACAATTTTCTCTTGCAAACGAACTCTATTTAATCTATTTATTTCAGTAATTGTACCAGGACTCATTACGTTAACCTCAATAAGTTTCCCGTTTATAATATCCAATCCTGCAAAATAAATACCATCCCTCACCAGTTTTTCTCCGACCTTTTCGCATAAGAGTTTATCCACTTTGTTTAACTTATACTTTTCAGCTCTACCTCCAACAGAAATATTAGAACGAACGTCACCTTTCATTGGACGTCTTCTTAAAGCCCCAATTGGCTTACCGTTCAACATTAGGACTCTAACATCGCCTTGATCAGCACCTTCAATATAATCCTGAAGAATAACATAATTCGATACATAATTATCTCTATTGATATAAAAATCGAGAAGAGACCGTATGTTATGCATTGCCGATTTTTCTATTACTATAACTCCACTCCCACCATAACCGTCCAAAGGCTTTAAAATCATTTTATCGGCTTTAGTTTCATCTATAATCCGGGACAAAAAATCTATATTTTTAGAAACATGTGTAGTAGGTATAAATTCTTTTTTGGGGTCATAGTAAGCAGCTGTATAAATTTTATTATTTGCCTCTCTTAAACCGTCAACTGCGTTAACTATAAAAACATCATCTTTTATCGAATCCAAAAAATTTAAAACAAGAGGATCCAAAGGCGGATTATCTCGCATAAAAATCACATCAAATTCTTTCAATGGTTTCATCTCCTTGACAAAGGAGACAGTTTTATAAAAAGAACTAATGCTATTTGTTAATTCGTTGTTTAAAACAACCGTATTACATAGACTTAACGTAACACTTTCACGGATAGTAAGACTATTTGGAAAAGTAATTGAAACTTGATTACCTCTCTTAACACACTCATGAATTATTCGTATTGTTGAATCTTTCTTAGGGTTTATATTTTCCCAGGGATACATTATAAAGCAAATTCTCATAACACTAATTATTAGCTATCGAAAATCTAACTATCTTTTTACCTAAATGAATTCAAAAATTTAATTTTTAGTTAAAAAAAATGAGAAATATTTACACAAAATATAAGTACAATTAAGTTGAATTTAACTTGATTAATTTTTTGATGCTTATTTTTGGACTATGAAAATTTTAATGGTTTGCTTAGGGAATATTTGTCGATCACCAGTTGCCGAAGGAGTAATGAAAGGTAAAGCAGAAGAACATGGTTTGAAAATTACTGTGGACAGTGCAGGGACTTCAGGTTGGCATGATGGCGAATCACCCGATAAACGTTCAATAGCCAATGCTGCTGAAAACGGAATCGATATCTCGAGGCAGCACTCAAGAAAAGTTGTTCTTTCAGATTTTGAAGAGTTTGACATTGTATATGCAATGGACGAATCAAATTATAATAACCTACTGAATAGGTCTCCCGAAAAGTATCACCACAAAATAAAAATGATTCTTAATGAAGTTCATCCCGGAGAAAATATGAGTGTGCCCGACCCCTATTATGGTAATGATGGATTTCAATTGGTTTTTGACTTACTTAATGAAGCTTGTGAAAAAATTGCCCAAGATTTAAAATAATGAATAAAGGAATCGTTTATTTAATCCCCTGCCCGATTGGAGATAATTCTCCTGCATCAGTTCTGCCAAAACACACCTTGGAAGTTATTCAATCGTTAGAATATTTTATTGTAGAAAACGAAAAAACAAGTCGCCAATTCCTACGTTCGGCGAATCATCCCAAAGCAATTAGAGAGCTTCATTTTGACACGCTAAACAAACATACCGACCAATCGGATCTCATCAATTATATTGAGCCAGTTTTAGACGGGGAATCGATTGGAGTAATTAGTGAAGCAGGCTGTCCTGGAGTTGCTGATCCCGGGGCACAAATTGTAAGCCTAGCGCATAAAAAGGATATTCAAGTGATTCCCTTAATCGGCCCATCCTCCATATTAATGGCTTTAATGGGAAGTGGTTTTAGCGGACAGTCTTTTAGTTTTGTAGGGTATTTGCCCAAAGACAAAAATGCACTAAAGAGTAGGATTAAAGAACTGGAGGGACTTAGTAAAAAACACAATCAGACTCAACTTTTTATTGAAACACCGTTTAGAAATTCCCAACTACTGGAAAACCTGAAAGCTTTCTGTTCATCAAACACAAAAATTTCCATTGCAGCGAATATCAATCAAGAAAATGAAATTATAAAAACAATGCCAGTTTCAAAACTTCAACCCGGAAGTTTTAAAATTCATAAAATACCTGCTGTATTTAGTTTGATGGTTGAATAAAGGTCACGCCCAATCAATGCCTTTAACCAGCTTGCTTAATGTATAAGCTTCGGGGGATTCTTTTTCAGGCTTGAAATCATAGGGCCACCCAGCCATTCTTGGAAGTGACATTAAAATACTTTCAATTCGCCCATCAGTATCAAGCCCAAACTTTGTTCCTTTGTCGTATACTAAGTTGAACTCAACATAGCGTCCTCGTCGTATTTTTTGCCATTCCAATTCCTTTTCACCAAAAGGCAAAGAGTTATTTTTTGTCATCAGCTGAGTGTACGTTGGGGCAAATGTTTTACCTACACTTTGAACATACTCAAAAAGGTCATTTAAGCTAGTTTCGGAATTCGCTTTCAATCGGTCAAAAAAGATTCCTCCAACCCCACGTGTTTCCTTTCTGTGTTTTATGTAAAAATAATCATCCGCCCATTTTTTGTGATCAGAATAATACGAGGAATCGTGTTGATCACAAGCCATCTTCAGTTGATTATGAAACCATTTTGCATCTTCATCTACTACATAATGAGGTGTCAAGTCAATACCTCCTCCGAACCAAGCGTCCTCAATTTCTGTAGAGCTTTTAGTTTTGCGCGTTTCAAAATAACGCACATTCATATGGATAATTGGAACGTGGGGATTTACAGGGTGCATAACAATTGAAACACCCGTTGCATAAAAGAACTTTGATTCTAATTGCAATGCTTTTTGAATATTTTGGGGCAATTCGCCATAAACACCCGACCAATTTACACCTCCTTTGTCAATAATTGAACCATCTTGCAAAACTCGAGTTCTTCCACCGCCTCCACCCTCTCGGCTCCAAGCGTCTTCTTTGAATTTTGATTTACCATCAGTTGTTTCTATCGCAAAACATATATCGTCTTGCAAATTCTTAAAAAAAGATTCAACCTGCTCTGCAAATGGACTAATCATTCAGTTTTATGAAATTAAAGTTTGAGTATTTGTAAACGTAAACTGAGTTGTTTGATATTCCGTTTTCATCTCCATTATACTTAAAACGATAATCTCTTATGCCCCCTTTGAATGAATCTCCAACCAATTGATTATGAGAATACGTTCTTTCCTCCAACAACTCATTTAAAATTAATAACGTAAAATCATACCCTGTAAAAGCAGAGCTGGATGGTTCAGCATAATACTTCTTAAAATAAGAAGCTAAGAATTGGTCAGCTAAGGGTGAGCCGTACTTAATTTCAGAGGAAGATGTAATGTGAATGTTTAAACTATCCCAGTAATCTACCTCAATGTTTTTATATTTCTTTAAGTCGTCCAAACCAAAGAGTAAAATTTCAAATTTAGAACTTGAAGGAATTAATTTAGCCGTTAATTTAGAAGAAAAAGCCTCTTTGTTGTTTGCTAAGATAATAATGTTTTTAACCCCTTCCTTTAAGCTATCAATTGGTGCAGTATATCCATCAACAATTGACGGAATTACAGTTTGACTAGAATCCCCTAATAAACTTGACGCTATAATCTCTCTTTGAATAATTTTTGCAGCAGCATGGTTGCTTTTGTTTTCCATTGCAACAATTATGTTTTCTTTTAAATAATTTTTAGCAACACATTTACCAATAGCTTTAAAATGACTTTTCTCAGATGGTATTATACGAACAGTATTTGGAAATCCTTTTATAACTTGATCTTTTTTACTAAAAGGTGATACTAAAGGAATGTTTGTACCTTTTAATAATTTAGCAGCATATACAAACGTATTTGTGTAACCAGGGCCAATAATTAAGTCCATTTTTTTCAAAATTGGACTAGATATTATCCTCTTAATTTCTGATGTGTCTGCCTTTGTATCAAAAACAAACAACTGAGCGTTAAGTCCCGCTTTAACAGCAGAATCAACAGCCATTTTAATTCCTTGATAAAGCTCTAAAAAAACTCTAGTTTTCTTATACAGTTGAGGATCCTGTTCGTCTTTAAACCTTTTTAAAAATTCAACATTCTGTTCAAAGAGAAATGGGAGCATTACAGCAACGTTTACATAGGTTGAATCTTTTAACTTATTCGTATCAACTTTAAATGGATTCAATTTACTCGTTTTGGATACTTTTAAAAAATAACCGTCAATAGCAATTTCATCCTCAGATGATTTATCTCGTTGATACAGGCGAACTACCTCTCCCAATTTTAAGCCGTGTTCTTTAACCTCTGGATTATCTTTAAAAAATTGAGCTTCTGAAACGCCGTATTTCCTTGTCAAATTGTATACAGTTTCACCTTTAACAATAGAGTGATAAATATAATTCCCTTGAAATTCGTCGGGTTGACTGACCGAAGTTGGTTGCTTTTGAGCTACAGATTCATATTGTTCACCTTCTATACAGGGAACTTTTACCTTTTGACCTAAACTCAATGAAGGTGATAGATTGGGATTTAATTTTTTAAGTCCCTCCTCGTTTGTTTTATACTTTATACCAATACGATATAGATTATCTCCTTTAACAACAACATGAAAACAATCATTGTTAGCATTTACAATCGTAAAGGCACCTATTAATATGGTAAGTAAAAAATTCTTCATAATTCAGCTTTATACAAATACTATTCCCATTCTATAGTTGCAGGCGGTTTAGAACTGATATCATAAACCACCCGATTAATTCCTTTTACTCTATTTATTATCTGATTGGAAATTGTTCCTAAAAAATCATACGGTAAATTTACCCAATCAGCAGTCATCCCGTCTGTACTCTCAACCGCTCTTAATGCAACCGCATTTTCATATGTTCGCTCATCCCCCATTACGCCAACAGATTGTATTGGAAGAAAAATAGCTCCAGCCTGCCAAACTTTATTGTATAAATCATGCTCTTTTAGCCCATTAATAAAAACGGCATCAACTTCCTGTAGTATTCTAACTTTTTCTCTTGTAATAGCACCAAGTATTCGAATTGCTAAACCTGGACCCGGGAAAGGATGACGCTCTAAAATCTGCTCAGGTATATTCATTGATCGACCAACCCTTCGAACTTCATCTTTAAAAAGTAACTTAAGCGGCTCTACAATCTTCAATTTCATAAAATCAGGCAATCCACCAACATTATGGTGAGATTTAATAGTCTGAGAAGGCCCACCATCAACACTTACTGATTCAATAACGTCAGGATATATCGTTCCTTGCGCCAACCATTTGGCATCCTCAATTTTTTTTGCTTCATCATCAAATACATCAATGAAAACGCGTCCAATTATTTTTCTTTTTGCTTCTGGGTCAGAAACACCCTCTAATTCATCTAGAAATCTATCCTTAGCGTTTATACCTTTAACATTCAAGCCTAACACTTTATATTGCTCTAAAACTTGTTCAAACTCTCCCTTTCTTAGCAATCCATTATCAACAAAAATACAGTACAAATTTTCTCCGATAGCCTTATCAAGTAGAACTGCTGCAACAGAACTATCAACACCTCCTGAAAGACCTAAAACTACTTTTTCAGCACCAATTTTACTTTTTAATTCCTTTACTGTTGAATCCACAAATGAATCAGGAGTCCAATCCTGTTCTGCGCCACAAACGCCAACTATGAAGTTTTTTAATATTGTTTTACCATCGGTTGTATGGTATACTTCAGGATGAAATTGAATACCGAAAGTATCTTCTCCTGAAATATGGTAGGCAGCGCATTCTACATCTTTGGTAGAGGCTATTACCTCAAAACCTTCAGGCAAATTAGTAATTGTATCTCCATGACTCATCCACACTTGAGAATCTATAGGAACTCCGTCCATTAAATGATAACCATCAAAAACATATGAAATATTTGCTCGTCCGTATTCTCTAATCTTAGAAGGCTCTATATTTCCTCCATTTATTTTTGCGATATACTGAGCACCATAACAAACACCAAGAAGTGGTAACTTTCCTTTAATGCTTGACAAGTCGAATTGTGGAGCTTTATCATCCAATGTTGAAAAAGGACTTCCTGATAAGATTACCCCCATCACTGAATCATCAATTTCGGGAGGATTATTAAAAGGGTGAATTTCACAATAAGTATCAAGTTCTCTAACTCTCCTCGCAATTAGTTGAGTATATTGAGAACCAAAGTCAAGGATTAAAATCTTCTTTTGCATATGTAAAGATATATTTAAACAAGGAAATAAAAGAGTGCCTTACAAAGGCATTTTTCAACATTATAAAAAGGAAACTTTTTAGTGGGTCTAACAAAAATTAATTAACCTTGTTCAAATTCGTTATTTTTTATTTTAAATAACGAAATTTGAAACTAATAAAACACTACTATGTCGGGAAATATAACTTTCACAATGATTAAACCAGAAGCTATGAGAAATGGGGCTGGTGGAGCTATTTTAAAGATGATTCAAGACGGAGGTTTTGAAATTATAGCGTTAAAAATGAAGCAACTATCAAAAAATTCTGCTGAAGAATTTTATGGAATTCACAAAGGGAAGCCATTTTATGATAAGCTTGTTAAATTTATGACTAGTGGTCCTATTATTGCCGCAATTCTAAAGAAGAATAATGCTGTTGAAGATTATCGCAAATTATTAGGGACAACAAATCCTGAAACTGCTGAAGAAGGTACTATTCGTAAAGCCTTTGCCACAGATATGACCATGAATGCTGCACATGGATCTGATTCAGATGAAAATGCATTAATCGAAGCAAAATTTCATTTTGCAGAGGAGGAAATTTTTGATTAACTCGAAGTAATAATATTATTCAATAAAAAAACGGCCATTTTCATGGCCGTTTTTTTTTGTACTCCTATTATTTTTCAAATTATTAATTAGGATCAAAACTCAATTTTTCTTCTTCCTTATCATAAAGTACCTGTGAAGCTCTTGAAACAACTGAAGCAGAAAACCACCCAACTGCATTATCTTCTAATTCAGCATTTGAAGGGCTTATTATGTTTGTTCTAATATTCGATGTGGGAGTTGCAAACAATGCGCCTATTCCTCCACCTTGAATAGCCTGGCCGGCAACTTCTTGCCAGAAAGAAAATGTTTGAGGACTAATGCTCCAAATTTCATAAGCTACCTCATCACCCAACTTAATAGAGTCCTCAACATTGTAAGCTACCAAAGTAGAAATAGGAGGTATAAATAGTTTTCCATCACCCTGTCCAGTTTCACTAAATGTACCATCAACCGAAATGTTCAAACCGGCTAAACGTGTATCGTATACCCCGTTTTTTAAAAAACGAATCCAATAATAATCAAACTGGCCAGCCAAATCTCGAGCGACAAGCTCAATTGCATAACTACCGTTTTGTTGACCTAAACCGGCAGGGACATATTGCCAATTTAAGCTATCTATTTGAGGAACAGAGTTGGCATAAGATGTTGATGTATAGGTAAAACTATCCGCTTGTATTACTAACTCATACGTTCTGCCTTCAGAAATCATAACAGAGTCATCCCATGAATAAACCCCATCATTTAAAGGCGATTCAAAAACATATATACTATCTCGACTATCTCTAACATAAACGGAATCGGCAATAAATGCTTCCTGAGCCATCTCTTCAAAAAATTGTTTCGTTTTTTTCAAATAAATTACCTGTGGTTCATTTTTGTTATTTAAAAATGCGTCAACTGAAAGTTGAGTTTTTCCCAATTCCGGTTCTACTGTAATTATATCTTCACAAGAGCAAAACACAGATAAAATAAGTATACCTAAAAATAATTTTTTCATAATATCAGAATTTAAAATTATAGGTTATTGATGGAACTACTGATCCTATTATTGAATAGCGAACTGCCTGTGTTTCACCATCCTCATTTTTAAAATAAACCGTAAAAGCATTTCTCCTAGCGTAGGCATTGTAAGCACTAAAAACCCAATCACCTGACCACAACTTCTTTGCAATTTTCTCAACTTTCTGACCGTCTTCACCTTTAACTTTTCTAAGTTTCTCCTTCTTTCCATGAATCGTAAATGACAGGTCCAACCTATGGTAATCTGGAACTCTGGCGTTATTTCTAACATTAGCATAATTATGCGATATCCCAATATTTTGAATAGCATAATTTGTAGTAGAAGTTGTAAAAGGCGCACCAGTATTGTATACAAAGTTTGCACTCACTTCAAAACGTTTATTGAATTCATAATTCAGTACTAAATTTCCTACTACTGGTTTATCAAAACGAGCATTATAGTAATTCCCATTGTTAATTGAATCAACTTTAATTTGGGTTTTAGAAACCGTTAAACTTACCCAACCGGTTAACTTTCCTGAATTTCTTCGAACCAAAAACTCTGCTCCATAGGCTCTTCCGTCGCCAGAGTACAAATCACCCTCGTAAAAATCATTTAACTGCAATTCAGCAGTTGGAATATATCCAATTTGGTTTTGCAAATCTTTGTAGTAACCTTCTAATGAAGTTTCCCAACCTAAATTCTTACCGAAGTTCCTAAAATAACCTGCTGCAACTTGATCGGCAAGCTGTGGTTTTACATTGTTAGTTGTTGGAGAGTAAAAATCTAAAGGAGTTGCAGCGGCTGTGTTACTCATTAAATGAATATATTGGGACATTCTATTATAACTCAACTTTACAGAGGAAACACTATCTACGTCAAATTTCGCGCTAAATCTGGGCTCTAGATTATAATAATCTTCAATGATTGCACCATTTTTGTGATCCTTAATTTCCAAAAGTTCTTTGCTAGAATTCGCATCTGGTCTATTACCATATATATACTCTTTACTTGGGCCTAAATAGTAGTAAGAAGAAACTCTAACACCATATTTTAATATTATTCCTTTTTTAATTTTCTGCTCATTACCAAGATATATTGCGTTTTCAAGTCCGTACAATGGTTTTTGAGAAAAATCAAAAGTATTACCTTCTTGATAAAATTCACTTTCTCCGGGTTTAAAATCATACAGTATAGACTGACCGCCAAATTGAAGTGTATTTTTGTTATTTAGGAAATAAGAGAAAGAGGGCTTTATGGAGTAATTCCTAATTTGACCCAACCATTGAAAACCACCTGACTCCTCATCACCAACGCCGATTCTAAAATCATAGTTTGAAAAATAGGCAGTTGTATTTAAGAACAACTTATCATTAAATATATGATTCCATCGAGCAGTAGCTGTTTGGTTACCCCAATCAAAGCCAAATCCTGAAGAAAAAACATCTCTTCCAAAGTAACCACTCAAATAAACATTGTTTTTCTCATTGATATCATAATGAACTTTCGCGGTTAAATCATAAAAATAAAACTTCGCATCGGAGAAATCATCACTCAAAAATGGCTTAGCAAGTACGTCCGCATAAGAACGTCTGCCTGCAACAATAAATGATGCCTTATCCTTAATTATAGGTGCTTCAATCGAAAGTCTACTAAACAATGCGCCAATTCCACCCTGACCCGAGAATTTCTTTGAATTTCCTTCTTTCATTCTTATATCTAAAACTGAGGATAATCTTCCTCCATATTCAGCAGGGATTCCTCCTTTAATGAGCTTTACATTTTTAACAGCATCTGGATTGAAAACTGAAAAGAAACCGAATAAGTGGGAGGAGTTGAATACTGGCGCTTCATCCAGAAGAATAAGATTCTGATCAACACCACCTCCTCGAACATTAAACCCAGTTGCACCCTCACCCACCGTTGAAACACCTGGCATTAATTGAACTGACTTAACCACATCAGCTTCTCCCAGGAGTGCTGGTATCTTTTCTATTTTCTTAACGTCCAATTCAATAGTGCTCATTTCTACTTTCTTGAAATTATCGGTAGCTCGCTTACCTGTTACCACTACAACGTCTATTTGCTCTGATTGAGGCTGTAATTCAACATTCAGTTTTAAATTCCCTTGCACATCTACTTCTTTTGTAAGTGTTTTAAAACCGCTGTAATTGAAGAGTAAAGTATGTTTACCTCTAGGAACTTCAAGAGCGTAATATCCATATACATTAGTGGCTGTACCATAATTTCCATCATCTGTATAAACCATTGCAGAAATCATAGTTTCACCATTCGATCCATCTTTCACAGTTCCAGAAACAGTAAAGTTTTGGGCTATTATAGAAATAGGAAGCAGGAATAGTGCTGTAAACCAACATTTAAATATTTGTTTGATCATCATAGCTTAAATTAATCCGAACAAAGTTAATTTAATAGTGAACATGAATTTAAAAAAAATGATAAACGATACTATTTCTTTAGAATTGGTCGTTACATAGTTGACAAACGGTCCAAGAGAATGAAAAAAAATGAGTTATCT
>JACLAC010021511.1_pt1 | contig 26214 bp, 19 predicted proteins | sample 8027881 | NCBI WGS metagenome assembly JACLAC01 (sample SAMN15725517, study PRJNA655200) | protist metagenome | isolation source: fluorescence activated cell sorting (FACS) single amplified genomes of... | place: Spain: Blaines Bay Microbial Observatory, Mediterranean Sea | collected 2016-01-19 | reverse complement strand
CCGATTTGTGTGTCAAAAAGGTGTGTACCCAAAAGTTCTAGCGCTTGGGATTCAGCAAAACGTGATTCGGCATAGATAATGCGCCGACTTTCGCCGCGTTCCCCTAAAAGCTTGGCGAAGTACTGCACAGCTAAATTATTAACTCGAGACATCGTTGCACCAGGAATAAGCACATGTATGCGGGCCCATTGGTCGGGGCCCAGCATTTTGCGCCACTTCAGTGCTTGAAAGTGATAATTGTCGATACGGTATTTTGATGCCTCCTCTAGATTTTCTTGGATTTGCGGCAGGCTACCTTTCGTTAATTTTAGCAATTTCTGGTGTGAATAGTGCTTTGAAATTAGAACGTTGTTGATGAAATCTATGCATGATTCCAGTAAAATTTGTTGTCTTGCTTCTAGTGCAGCATCGTCAAGTCGATCGACAAATTCTTTGCTGACTTGGGTAATCGTATCTTTAAATTCAATCAAATGGCTAGCGACAGTATCGCTGAGCGATCCGTTTTTTTGCAAGGCGAGCAGGGCGTAGATGGCCAATGGTGTGTGAGCCACAGTTTTTAAATCGTGATAAGCACTGTTGACGATTGACCCTTCAAGACGTTGGGCGCCGTTGAAGAGAATCAATCTATGGCCTTGTACGAGAATAATGGGGCCACTTTGCTGTAGTACCTGATCTCGAGTTTTTGCATATGCTAATCGAAAAGCATCGTTGAGTCGTCTGATCGAGTCGTAGTCTGCTTGGGATTGTGTTTCGCTCGCGAGACAAGTCTGAGAGGAAAAAATAGAAATAAAAATGAATGAAATGTAATGTGAAGCCAATTTCATACGATATATACTTTCGGAAATTCTTAAGTCTTATATTGGCTACATTTTGCCGAGAGTAAGAATCTCAATTAGAAGATTTGGCGTAGCAAGCTCGTCGGGTAACAGGTACATGATTCCAAAACTGATCATCAGGAGTATAAATGATCTTAAATTGATTTCTTGCGTATGTTACTTAGAGACAAACAGGAATGCCTTCCAAGGCGACTGATTGTAAATATTAGAATACCTAATGTCAATATTTTTAAATTAAAGTGTAAGAGCGACACGTTAATTATGGCTCTAAGTGGTTTTGGCTAACTGTCTTGCGGCCGATTATGTATAGCTGATCTTTAGTGCAAGCCCTATTGCACAGTATGTTAAGGTTATGACTAGGAATTCTGTTGTGATGGACAAAATATAGCCCGTGGTTAGCAGGCGACCAATAATTTAAAGAAGTTGTTAAGGTTGGCGAATTGGTAGTGCGTGAAACATCATGAAAGTTGGATTCCATGATCGGCTTGTTGGATTTAGGTAGATTTAAGGACTCGGGGCGTTCGATCTGGTCCCGAACAAGCTTAAGCACAGTCCGAGTGGTTTGGCTACGTATAAGAGACCCTTGCCAGGTTCAATAGGCTCTTTCAACACCGCGCCCTCCCAAGTGTCGCCGTCATGTATCAAGTGATAATTTACCATTGCTCAAGTTGGACGACATGGTTGACCCTCGTATAGATATACTCCGAATTAAAGCGGATCAATTCCAGCTGTGTAAGTTGACTTTTGGCATAGAGAAATGATGGCGGCAAATAACATAAAAACCCAGCTTTTTATTTGATATTTCCTGTGATAACCTTACTTTTTGCTATTGTTTCTGACACTTCCAGACGTATGATCGCTTAATAAAAAAAACCTGCCGATAAAGAATAAAAATGCAAGTATACGGTCGACGATGACAAAGAATCTAATTACCAATCCTTTCCCCGGTTTGCGCCCGTTTGAAATGGATTTCCACCATCTTTTTTTTGGTCGGGAACAGCAGGTTGATGAGATGATCGAGCTATTAGGGCAAACCCATTTCATGGTAGTGGCGGGTCAATCTGGTAGCGGTAAATCATCCCTAGTGCGTGCTGGTCTAATTCCCGGACTTCACGGGGGTTTGATGATTGATAAGGGGCCGAACTGGAGGGTCGCCATATGTAGCCCCGGAGATGATCCGTTCGGTAGTTTGGCACGGGCACTTGGTAGTGCCGAAGCGTTGGGTCAGGAGGATGAAAAACGTCTGCGCGCCAGCCCCGCAGGTTTGATCGAATCGGCGCAGCAGGCCGGTATAAAAGCGGGAAACAATCTCTTCGTCCTTGTTGACCAATTCGAAGAAGTGATCAAAAATAAAAACCGCACGGAAAATAGCGATCGGGATTCTACTGCCTTTGTAAAATTGTTGTTGGAATCATCTCATCAGAATGATGTGCCAATCCATATCGCCCTGACTATACGCGCCGACTTCTTAGACAGCTGCTCAGTGATTGAAGGACTGACGGAAGCTATCAATGATGGCAGTTATCTAATTCCGCGAATGAGAGAGGAACAGTTTCGAGATATAATCGTAAAACCTATCGATGCACGAAAGGCAGAAATCGCTCCCGATCTGGTGTCGAGAATGCTTGCCGAAATAGGCGACAGCCAGGATGAGTTACCGGTCATGCAGCACGCCCTGATGCGGACCTGGGATCACTGGCAGAATGACCACGCTGCCGGCGAACCTGTTGGCGAGCGGCACTATGAGGCCATAGGCACTATGAAGCGTGCGTTATCGCAGCACGCCGAAGAGGTCTACAATGAGTTTCAAGATGATAGCAGCAAGCGCATTACGGAAATGCTCTTCAAATCCCTGACGGACAAGACCACCAGCGCCAGCGGGATACGCCGGCCGATGCCGCTGAATGAACTCTGCGTCATAACCGGGGCGGAGCGAGCCGATGTCATCGAGGTGGTAGAGCAGTTCCGCCTGCCTGGACGTTGGTTCTTGACACCCTCGCCAGGAACGCCCCTTGAAGATGATTCCATCTTGGATCTGACGCATGAAAGCCTAATTAGGGTCTGGGAAAGGGCGATAAGCTGGATGGAGGAAGAGGTGGAGTCGGCCCGGCAGTATACACGCTTGGCCAATACAGCGGCTCTTTACCAAGCGGGAAAGGCCGGCTTATACCAGGATCCTGACCTTGAGTTAGCGTTGAACTGGCAGCAACAGACCAAGCCAACTGGGGACTGGGCCCAACGCTATGATTCCACTTTCGAGCGGGCGATGACCTTTTTGGAGCACAGCAGGAAGGAACGGGATTTCGATGTTGCCCACAGGGAAGAACAGCATAAAAAAAGGCTCAAACGGGCTCGGGTATTTGCAATGTCGATGGGCGCCTTATCCATCATTTTTCTCGCGGTTGGGCTTAAAATGCTCGATTTGTACTACACATCTGAGGAACATCGCTTAGAGGCCATAGTCCAGCAAGAACGGGCTGTGGAGGAGAGTCAGAAAGCCGAAGCTCAGCGGCAGGTGGCGGTTCAGGAGCAGGAGCGTGCCGAACAGGAGCGTCAAAACGCCGAAGCTCAGCGTCAGGTGGCGATCCAGGAGCAGGAGCGTGCCGAACAAGAGCGCCAAAACGCCGAAGCTCAGCGTCAGGTGGCGATCCAGGAGCAGGACCGTGCCGAACGGGAGCGCCAAAACGCCGAAAAGCAGCGTCGTGTAGCGATCCAGGAGCAGGAGCGTGCCGAACAGGAGCGCCAAAACGCCGAGAAACAACGACAGATTGCTATTAAACAAAAGCAGAGCGCTAATCGCCTACACCTGCTGTCGGTCGCCAGGTCGTTGGCCATTCAGTCGGTAAAAATTCAGCAAAAGGAACAGGTCGAACTTGGCTCTTTGATGGCGCTCCAGGCCTATGTATTCAATACTCGCTATCAAGGGTCTTCCCTGAACCCTGCCATATATACCGCTCTACATTTAGGACTGAGTGCCTTCAACGAGGGCCGCCTCGAGGTCCTGCGCGGCCACGAGGATGGAGTTCGTTCCATTGAGTTTAGTCCAGATGGCCAGATGCTGGTTTCGGGAAGCGATGACGGTCGCCTGCTATTATGGAGTAAAGAGGATCTTGACTGGACCGGCACGGTGATAAAGAGCAGCGGTGCTCCAATTAGGTCTATTGCTTTCAGTTCAGATGGAAAATTGCTCGCGGAGGGCGACGCTAATGGGGCCTTATGGATGTGGCCTCTCGATAGGCCAGGCACTCCTGCCATACAAATTGCGGAGCAGACTCCGAATTCGACTATAGGGTCTCTGGCGTTTGACAATGTAGGGAAATATTTGGCCGCCGGGATCCTTGAAGGCGAAGTAAGAATATGGAACTTGAATGAACCCGGAGAGCCGCCCCGGGTTCCATATCGGGACCAGGGACGCGTCTACGGATTGGCCTTCAGCCCAGTTGAGCAGGTTCTGGTATGGGGAGGGGCCGACGGGTATATACGCTCCTGGGAAGCGCAGAAGCCCGATCGGCCCCCGACAAAGCTAAAGTATCAAGAGGAGCAGATCCGGTCTGTGGTCTTCAGTCCAGATGGTGCATTATTGGCGGCTGGAACCGCTGTTGGGGATATTCTGATCTGGAATTATCGGGACCCGGCAGCGGAATCGATTACTTTGATCGGCCATTCATCGGCTATTACCTCGATGCGTTTTGTCCAAGACGGGCAGTTACTGGTTTCGTCTAGTTTGGATAAAACGGTGAGGATATGGAACGTAGAAGATCCCGATGAAGAGCCTAGTCTACTAGAGCACGATGACTGGGTGTGGGCCGCTTCCTTCAGTCCAGACGGCACAAAGATAGTTTCGGGCAGTGCCGATAAAAACGCCTATGTCTGGACCACGGATGCGAAGCTACTCGCAGAGCAATTACGTGGTAAACTCAACCGAAATATGAGTATACAAGAATGGGATGATTTTGTCGGCGTAGATATACCCTACGAAAGAACTTACCCATCTCTGCCAGGCGGAGAGGGATTGCAAAGAGGATCACTCAAATAATGGCAGTGAATGACAGCTTGCCTCACAGTTTATCTTCAGTCAACGAAAAGCGCGATGCGGTCTACAAAAAAAAGCAGCTTATTGCGAGAACGCGCATGAGTTCCGCCTTGCTTTTCGCAGTAGTAGCGATGTTTCTCGTCCCCCTTTTTTTCTCTCCTGGGCATGCCCAGAGTGGGTGGGGTATAGCACTAGTTGAGGCAGGTAAGTATTACGAATCCGGACAGTTTGAAAGAGCAATAGACCTGCTAGAACCCTTACTATTGAGCACAACTTCAACAAAGCAGGAAAAAGAAGAAGCTTATCGCCTGCTGGCCATGACGAATATAGCTATCGACCGTCTTGGTGAGGCCGAAACAGCCATCACCGGTCTACTCGCCCTCAAGCCCAATTTCGAGACTTCCCTCCGCGATCCGCCTCAGTTTATAAAAATGGTAGATGTAGGTAAAGAAAAGATGAGGAATGTTGAGGTCGAGCTCGCCTCGGGTGTGGTCGAAAGCATATTCGATGCGCCGGCTTCCATGGTAGTGGTGACGGCCGAGGAGATACTCCAGCGAGGGTATACCCATCTGGGAGAAGTCATCGTGGATTTGCCTGGTTTTGACGTGGTTGTGGCAAATGGGACTACCTATATCGCTGCTTTTCAGCGTGGTTACCGTACCCCGTTTACCCAGCGCACCTTGCTGATGGTAAATGGCCAGGTAGACAACCACCTATGGTCTCAGGAGGCGGTTATCACCCGTCAGTACCCGCTTTCAAACGTGAGAAAAGTTGAGGTGCTCTATGGTCCGGCCTCTGCCGTTTATGGTCCCAACGCCTTTCTAGGCATTATTAACGTCATCACCTATGACGGATCGCAGGTCAAAAATGGAGAGACGCTGAGCAGTATCAACATTCAGGCGGGAAGCTACGAAACGCGAGATGTCGATCTGAGCTTCAAGGGAAAGGTTGCGGATATTACCTATGCTGGATCGGCACGTGTATTCAAGAGCGAGGAACCAGACTTCGCCGGTGAATTTGGCTATCTAGAAGAACGATTTTTGACCGATGACAAGATCTGGGGGCCAATCCTGCAACTTGAACACCGCAATCGTCCCTTTGGTGAGTACCAAGATCCGACGGACGACAGCGGCGTTATGGGCAGCGTGAGTTATAAGGACCTCGAACTCAGTCTAACCAATTGGGTGAGGCGAGAAGCCTACGGTCCCTATTACGCCTCGGACAAAATACAGCCTAATTCTTTGTGGAACAAGTCCGGATCGAATTTCGTTATAGAACACAAAAACAGGGTTTCAGATACTATTATAGGGAAATCCCAGCTGCTCTATAGGACGAGCCGGACCTGGGGCACCGCCGCTGAGTCCGTGCCCGATTGGCGTGAGGGCATGGAGGGAAACTCCTTTGTGAGTTTGACGCAATGGAATACGGATAATAATAGCTGGCTGTTTAAGCAACAGTTTGACATGCCATTTAAGACTCACCTGCTGTCAGGCGGCTTAAAGTTCGAGCGCAAAGAACTGACTAAAGCATTCGACGTCCCAGGATACTGGGAGGGCTCTTTCAGTTCCAGCCTGTCCGCCGACGACCTTGGTCCATACGGGCAGGGAGCGGGGATTGGCCATAGCTCTGATTCGACATATACACCACCCCCGCTTCCAAATGTCGAGATGCCTCCCGAAAACCTGGCAATCACCGAAGACGTGGGTGGATTTTTGCAGGGGATCTGGAACGTGGGATCGTTCCGCTTTAATACGGGGATACGCTACGACCATAATTCGCTATACGGCAACTCGTTCAATCCTAGAGCCTCCACCGTCTATAAGTTTTCACCAGAAGGAGCCGTCAAGCTGTGGTATGGAGAGGCCTTCCAGGAACCGGCGCCGCAGTTGCTGTGGGGTGGCTGGAGCGGACGGCAGGCCAATCCCGACCTCAAGCCGGAGAAGGCGCGCAATGGGGAGCTTATTATCATGTACCAGACCGAACGCCTATTCAACGATATTTCCCTCTACTTTTCTAAATATCAGAATGTGATTAAAGAAGAGGCGGAGAATAGTGGGGAAAGGGAAATCTGGGGTCTGGAGTATAAGCTCAAATATACGGCACCAAACTTTATCGCCGACTCTTCCGAGCTTTCCGGCTATTTTAACTACACCTTTACGCACGTGGAAAGCAGCGACCATTTCAATCACCAGAGCGGACAGTGGGAAGACGGAAATACCGAGTTGGGGGATATCGCGCCCCATAAAATAAATGCTGGAGTAAATCTCCCAATCCGCAGTAGCTGGAACTTGAATATAAGGGGGAACTACGTGGGAGAGCGCAAGTTGTATTCGCGCAACCCCCTGAGGGCCAAAGGCAGAACACTGGACTCCTACTTGGTCCTCAATGGAACCTTAAATTACGCATACCGAGGACTGACCGTAAGCGTGAAATTACTCAACCTGCTAGGAAAACAGTATTTTCACCCCGGTTTGGAGCAAGCCGCAAGCGGAGATGATTTTGCCGTGCGAAGCAGTGGTTTCACGAATTCTATTCTGCCCCAACCCGGACGCTCTTACCTGATAAAAGTCATCTTAAATTGAGGCGACGGGGAAGCGCAACATGGAAGCGCAGTGGCGGTAGTCGATAGAGAATATGAAAATTCGCCAAAAATTTACTGAGGCTTTCAATATCCTACCCGGCGAGGGCTGGCCCATAGTCCTGCTGTCGAGTTATTCCTTCATGGCCGGCATCTGCTTGGCCTATATCATTTCGCTGGCGAATGCTTTTTTTCTCGCGGATTTCGGCGCCGAGTTTCTGCCATACGGATATGTTGCAACGGGAATTGTTGGGTATCTCGTCGGGGTTATGCTGTCGTGGCTACAGAAGAAACTCACGTTCTCGAATCTACTCTTCCTCATCCTAATCGCCCTATTTGTTTTGACCTGTCTCTTCCGCCTGGGCTTCTGGTTAGTGGAAAGTAAGTGGCTTGCGTTCGGGCTTTTTGTGAGCTTTGGCACCTACTTTATGCTGATCAATTTTGTCTTCCGCAGCTTGTGTGAATGCCTGTTTAATCTCCGCCAAAGTAAGCGACTTTTTGGGCTGACTAGTTCCGGAGGCGTCATTTCGGCGATCATCGGTTTTTTCTCGATCCCTTTGTTCCTCCATTTCTTTGATGACGAGACTAACCTGCTACTGATAGCCGCGCCTAGCCTGCTGTTTTGCATCTGGGTGCTTAAGATCATTGCAGGGAAATATAGTGGACAGTTTTCCAATTTTGAATCGGAGGTAGAAGGAGGGGGAGAGCAGCAGGAAAGTAGTAGCTTCTTGGAGCTGCTGAAGATGCGTTATGTCGGCCTGATCTTCCTCATGTCCTTTGCTTATACGATCAGCTTTTATTACCTGGACTATGCCTTCTTAGCGCAGTTGCGCATCCGATTTACGGACAAGGCGCAGCTGACCCAGTTCATTGGCATTTTTTTCGGGAGTATGAGAATTGTCGAGCTCGTAGTTAAAACCTTTCTGTCTGGTCGGCTGCTCAGTCAGTATGGCATCAAGTTTGGCTTGGTAGGATTACCGCTGATGGTCTGTTTCTGTACCGGTTTGGCGGTGTTGGCCGGCATCGCCTTGGAGGATGCAGCCACCGTCATCTTTTTGCTATTGGCTTTGGACAAGCTGATCGAGCGCGTCGTCGCCAGATCTTTCTATGAACAATCCAGCAATATCCTCTTTCAGCCCCTAAACGCCGGCTTGCGCTTGTCTGCGCGGACGAAAGAGGAGACCATGGTTGCCCAGCTTGCCGTTATTCCCGCAGGTGTGACGCTCCTTTTTTTCAACTGGATCGGTTCGCTGACTCTCGTAATTAACGTACTTTTAGTCATCCTCATCGGCTGGATATTCATCGCCATTCTCATGGCTCGCGAGTATAAGAACTCCTTGCAGCAACACCTCCAAGGCCAGTCTGAGCGCGAAAAAGCGGTCACCCATAACGAGAATGTAAGTATCGACATACTTGTGGCCCAGTTGGACGATTTGCAGCCCGAAAAGGTTATCCAGGCTTTGAAGCTACTCGAGAGGATAGACCCCCTATCAATAGGCAGCTTGATGGAGGCTTTGTTAGAACATCCGGCGCCAGTCGTGCGCACCTCAGTGCTGCAGAGTATTGGACGCCTTAGAAAGGTTTCCTGCCTGGAAGCGATAATAAGGCGGGGCAACGCGGAAAAGGACCCGTCGGTGCAAGATACGGCTACACAGACGATGAAGATACTCAAAGAAGCTCGGGAGAAGCTGGCGACACCGGATAGGATTGCTACGCTAACCGGATCGAACCTTGCTATAGACCGTCTGCAGGCGGCCCAGCTGCTGTGTGAAGAGAAAGTGGTCATAAATATACACCACCTACTGCCCTTACTTTTGCAGGACGACGATCTCGAAGTGCGCCGTTGTGCCTTGGCCGCCGTAGGGAGAACGGATAGTCCGGAGCTCTGGCAGGTGGCCATGGAGCACCTGTCAATGCCCCCTTTCTGCAACGCAGCCATTGCTGCTCTGGCCGCCGTTGGCGAAGATGTATTACCTGCTTTAGATACATTTTTTGCCAGACCAAGTCAGACTCCGGCTACCCTGAAACGGATTGTCCGGATTTACGGACTCATAGGAGGCAATCAAGCCCTAAAGCTACTGATTGAGAAGATGAATTTTCCCGAAAAGCGGGTTCGCGAGCAGGTCATTATTTCGCTACAGTCTTGTAAATATCAGGCCAAGGGCGGAGAATTTATCGCTATCAAACACAGGATTGAAGAAAGCGTTAGCAATGCCGCCTGGAGTATGGCAACGCTGATAGACATTAAGGACGATGAGAATGTTACGCTATTAAAGTCCGCCGTAGCCAGCGAAATAGACGGTTATCGCAAGCAAGGATTCATTCTGCTCTCCCTGATATACGAACCCCAGTCTATTCAGCTGGTGCAGGAAACTTTCACCAGCGGTAGTGGTGGCAGCAAGGTATATGCCCTTGAACTTCTAGATGTATTTATGGACGAAGATCTGAAAAATATCCTCTTCCCCATGTTCGAGGACATGTCTTTGGCAGAACGACTCCAACTCCTCGAGGTGGAATTCCCACAGCAAGACTTAGAAACGGTCGAACGTCTGCAGAGTGCGATAAACGGCGAATACACCAAGGTTGATCGCTGGACTAAGGCATGTGCACTATACCTTCTATCGGAGGTTGCGGGCAAGCGCATATTAGACGAAATCATAGCGGCCTTGTTCCACCCAGATCACATGCTGCGGGAAACGGCTGCCTGGTGTCTACACCGGTTAGACCCGGCAGCTTACGCCGCGCATCTCAGAAGGCTACCGGACAAGATTCAGCGCGAACTGGATGCGTTGATAAGACCCGTTGTAGTAGGCCAGCAGAACGGGAGTCATACACGGATCACCATTGAGAATGTTCTTTTTCTGAAGAAAATCGGTATCTTATCCGGCGTTCCAGAAAGGATTCTAGCCGAATTAGTCGATCTGCTCGATGAGGTGGAAGTGCAGCCAGAAGAGACCCTTATTACAAGCGAAGATATTCAGGACAAGCTCTATATCCTCATTGAGGGTCAGTTGCGCTGTACCGACAACGAAGGATCTATAGTCCACATAGACGTAGGAGAAATTATAGGTGGACTAGTGGTTACGAAGATCGAAGCGCGCACTGGGGCAATTATCGCCACCAAGTATTCTCGCCTATTTTACGTGGATCGGGATGTTTTTTGCAGCTTCATCGCCGATAATGCCGAGACCGTTAGCAGTATCGTGAATACTGCCGGTCGATTGGCTCTGCCATATGAAACGGAGAGTCAAAGTATTTCCGTATGATGAACCAGACGCAGGAGCTTTGTCTTCGTGTCTTCGTGCGCGCCCCGTAAGCTCGAGACACAAAGGAGGAAGCGAATTTAGGTAATGGAAAAGTACCACTACTAAAACTGGCTATCAATCTGCGCTACGAGTCGATTTTTGGCGATGGATTCACCAGTTCAGTGGGGGCAGAGGTCATGGCAAACTTTTATCAAAAAGCTGGACTTGCTACCGGATCTACGAATACTGGATGTGGGCTGTAGGTTCAGGGGCGCGTGGTGCCCCATGAGCGTATCGGAAAAGCAGATCTCATTGCAAGTCTCTTTTATCCAAGGAAGATGTCCACACCTTGTCGTGAGCAGGGGGCCTTTGAGTTGACATGGACTCGCGATGTATTGCTTAACATTATCGGCAAAGAACAGTCCTTTCAGCAATATTTTCACAAGCTAACTTCGGGAAGACAGCTGCTAGTTAACTACTATGGACGGGGTGCTAGATCGAACGGCAGGGCATTTTGGGATTAGACCGAGAAAACAGCTTATGGGCTATTGGAACTCAACCACTTTATGGGCGTTTTTTCCCGCGCTGGTCTAGTGGTTGGAGGGTTGAAGATCACACCGAGCATTGTTTCGCCCTGCCTGAGAAAAAATGCCTGCGCCCGCAAGAATATCAGGATCACTTCTTTCGGCGTTTCTTTTAGGAAGATTTGACTAAATCGACCATCGCTGGAATTTCAAGCTATTTCCCTGAAGAATTGTAGACTTAAATTGAGTGTGGTATTTTGTCCGATATCCAGCCAGACGAATCCGGGTCTTTAGCAGAAAGCCTGTCGATATGATTGCCGTATTGTGGGGACATCCACGATCTCTTTCCACGGCCCTTGAACGCGTCGTGATAGAAAGGGGTGATTTTGCCGTTTTTCACGAACCGTTCTCATGTCTGTATTACAGCCATCAGAAAAAAATGGCGGTGCCCCACATGCACAAGGTTGCCAATCATCCCAGCAACTACGAGGACATAAAGAGCTATATCTTTTCCATTGCCGATCGGTCGGCGGTTTTTATTAAGGATATGTGTTACCACTGCCACGATTTCCTGATAAAAGATGAAGATTTCCTCGAAAAAATAGTCAATACCTTCATTATCCGGGATCCGCGTAGGTCCATTGCCTCACACTACTCGATCAATCCCGAAGTTACGCGAGAAGAGATCGGCTATGAATCCCAATACGAAATTTTTCGTAAAGTAGTCGATTTAACCGGAAAGGTTCCTCCTATAATAGACGCGGAAGATCTGCAAAAGGATCCAGATCGCATGGTCAGGATCTACTGTGATACTCTGGGCGTTCCGCATATCCCTGAGGCCCTGCACTGGGAGAAAGGCCACAAGAAGGAATGGGATATGTGGGAAGAATGGCATGTAGACGCGTCCCAAAGCACCGAGATTCATAGTAACGCGAGAAGATATGAGACCACTGTGGACAATGATCCCCGACTGAAATCGAATTTTGAATATCACCAACCGTTTTATGAAGAGATGTACCGACATCGTCTAGTCCCGGGAACGGTGTGAAGACTGAGACTATTTCTAAATCAATAAGGCGTTTTCTCGTGAAACAAAAACGGCATCGCACGGAAGAGACGATTGATTCGGTTTCGGGCGGCCGCAAAGAATTTCCAAGCCGATATTTTACCACTGAAATTCATATATGGCGATATGAATTTGGCCGATGCCAAACGACTAAAAAGCTTGAAAAGACAAATATAGAGGACAAGAAAAAACTATTCGAATACATGTTAGAAAATTCCGATTTAGTAAGTCAACGCATAAAAGTTGTAATTCTAATGCAGAAGAAACAGATTTTTAGATATGGATTGCGCTCGGTGGGTCGGGCTCGTCGTAATATTGTGGGTGCGTCGATCAATCGATGTCAGGCTAAGCACGTTCTGTTCAAACAGCGCCAGTAAAATCAGCGGATCGTGGTATCGTTTTTGCATCCTCTTTGCCATCACTACAGACGCCTCCCTGCGTTGTTAGGCAAAAAATTCGGTCCATTAGCCGCAAATAAGTATACTTATATGACGCAAAGAAGGCCTTACGTTGCATGCGAAACTCGAACGAATATCAGGGTCAGTGCGTGTCGACTGGCATGCGCATGTAGACACACCACCTAAAGGAGATGGCGGACCTGGGATGTTATTTCCAATCGGACCGAAAAGGCAACACGTTCAAAATGTTTCCGGGGCATGATGAATACTCGCTCTGATGTTTGGCCATCCAAGTATAGCGTGAGATCCAACTCAAGTATGTGTTAATAAGCGTAAGGCGAGCCATAAAGACTCATGGTGGTTCCACGCTATCACAGTGGGAATATTGGGTAAAGAATTTATTGCGTAACAAAGCTAAACATGGCCTAGAGAAGGGCTGATTAAAACACACTATATTGATACCGATAGACCTTGGCAAAAATGGCTGTGTTAAATTTTTCCCAGCCGCTTTTAAGATCAATGTCTGAATCTGGAGTGAATATTGAATCTGCGTGAACCGCGGGTCGTGATCAAGGATTGGCGAGCGAATTACAACGAGGAAAGACTTCGTCGGCGGATTGAATACCTAAGTCTGGAAAGCTTTCCCGTTAATCAAAAAATCTCACTCAAAGTGGACCAAAAACACGTCAGCCTCAAAGATCTTTAGCCTCAAGTGAGATTAGATAATCGGTTTGCCGGTCAAAGTATTATTAAATACCCTTAAATCACAGACACTAATTTCCCATACGATGCGTCGCTGTTGAACAAATCTCACCTTTTTAATTTTTTTACCATGTCATGACCAAGAACTGCCAGCAAAATGTCTTTAATTCCTGATTCTTTTGCTAAAAAAGCATTCAGTTTCGATTTATCCCAGTACAAATAACGAACATTGTCAACAGAAACCACGTCTGCACTTGTCTCGTGCCCCGTCAAATAGCTCATTTCACCTACAAATCCACCGCCCTTGATATAGGCGACTTCTGCACCATCGACATCAATCCTTACATTACCTTTATAAATCAAAAGGAGTTCTTCAATAACAGTATTCTGAGCGATAATTTTTGTATCGGGCTCTACGTCTCGCCATTTAGCAAAAGAAACTAGTTTAAGCATTGCACGTGGAGTAAGTGCACTAAAAACTAAAAGATGCAGACGCCTCTCTTCATCGGTGAGAGTCACCGGCCGTCTTTGGTAGAGGTACGCCGCAATATTAAAAGCATTAACGAGGAGAAATATAGAATTCCAGAATAAGGCAGAATACAATGGAGTATCTTGGGTCAAAAAATAAGGCAAGGTGCTTAAACAGCCTATAACGGTGATTATCCTTAGCCATAAAATATCCCGTGCGACATAAGCCGCGCAGAATAATATGTTGGCCATATTAAAAGATAAGAGGACTAGCTGCTCAAAGTTAATAGTCTCGACCATTTTACGTTCCAAGAGAATTGATTAGGATTTGAAAAAACGGTTAACACTGGGTAAACGTTAGAAAAATGTATTTCAATCTGAGGTCTTGTTTGGTATACGATTAGTGTTTCTCATGCAGGCCAAAGTTTTACATGGATTTGGATCATATCAGTTCATCAAAACGGTATCAGTTAACGTTATTCAGCCATAGATTGACAACGTCTGGATTTTTTTCCATCCAACCCGTGGCAACTGCGGCTGGGTCGCGCTTTTCCTGACCGATCTGATAGATCCATTTATTGACCACTGCTGGGTCAAAAGCAACCTGCTTCAGGAACTGGGCTACTCGGGGAATTCGTTTTTTCAGAGATCTGGCATAGCCCACGTATACCTCGGCATCAGGCCAAGCGCATCGGACTTGGCTCGCTGCTAGCCAGTCCTCGTCCTCACTGACTTGGACCATGTTCCAACAGCCGCTGGGATTATATATAGCGTCCTCGGTTTTGCTCTCCATGGCGAATCCGTCGAAAGGCGGTTCCTCTAGCTTGCGCAAATCGTAGGCAGCGTGGATCCACTCTGGCGTCCAGTAATAGAATAGAATTCCGTTGCCACGTCTAAAATCGGCTTTCAACTTTGCTTTCAGGGCGGAAGCAGACACAATGAAGGGCTCGAAGTATTTGTCATAACCATAGCTTTTGGCTTTAACTTGTTCGACTGATGTCGAGTTCCAGCCCGGACCACCCGGCCAGTACTCGCCCAACCCGTTGCCGTCGCCATCGAAAAGCTTGGCAATTTCAGGATTCGCCAGATCATTAACAGAATAGACGCCGTAGTTGTCCTGTATGTAGCCAGGAATAAACAGCCCCTGTGTTCCCTGGTAAGGGTGACTGTTGACGAGGATTGACTGGCGCGAACCTTCGGCGACGTATTTAGCCCATTTTTCCGCTTGGTTAGGCATCCACAGGTCGGTGAAGACGTCCACGCTGCCCTTGTCCATGGCGGTGAAGATAATCGCCGGTGCAGCCTGAACGATATCGACTTCACAATCCAGTCGGGTTGTGATGATTGCCTTGAGGACGTGGGTGATGGCCCGCGAGCCATCCCAGCCCAGTTCTCCTAGCACTACTCTGGCCTCGGCGGAAACATTCTCGGTCACTCCTAGGATTAAGAGTGACGTCAGCATAATTAATTTGAGTCCGTGTTTCATATTCATTCCCTTATTGGCGATATCCCTGGACGATGCGGTCCAAGATCATCGCGCAAAAAACGATAGCGATGCCGGCAAGTATTCCTCTACCAGTCTCGATGTGTTGAAGGGCAAAGAGCACATCGTAACCAAGGCCACCCGCGCCGATGAGCGCTGCGACCACGACCATTGACAGGCTCATCATGATTGTCTGGTTTATGCCCGTCATGATCGATGGAATGGCCAGCGGAAGTTCTATTTTGACCAGTAGCTGGAGTTGGCTGGCACCGCAGGCGATTGCTGCCTCTTTAACGTGGGTAGGGACCTGGCGAATACCTAACGTCGTAAGACGGATCATCGGAGGCATGGCAAAGATCACTGTCGCTAGTACGCCGGGCGGCTTGCCTATGGAAAAGAACGCGATAGCCGGAATTAGGTAGACGAAACTCGGCATCGTCTGCATGAAATCCAGGATCGGCTTAATGATACTGTTGGCGCGGGAATTTTTGGCGCACCAGATACCCAACGGCATTCCCAGGACGAAGCAAATAAAGACCGATGCCCCAACGAGCGATACAGTGCTCATGCTCTTCTGCCAAAAACCGAAGATCCCGAGGTATGCTAGCGCTGCAGCGGTGAATAGCACGGTTCTCCGGCCGGCTGTATGCCATGTTATCAGTAGGATTACCACCGACATCACCGGCCAAGGTATGCCGACAAATACAAATTCTAGAAAGTTCAGAATCGTTAGCACTCCAGCGGTGATCGAAGTGAAAATCGTATCGAAGTTGATAGTGAGCCAGTCAACGCCTGTATCGATGCCACGAGCGGTGAGCTGAGAGATTTTTCGCGTGGTCGGAAAATCTGCGATAAAGTAAGCCACCTCCCCCGCGCTGAATCGGTAAATCATCAGCGGATACACGGCGGCCAGCAGCGCGGTGCCGGCCAGTATGGCAGTAATGCTGATTCCTGTGGGCAGGCTTTGGTCAATGCGCCAGCGGGCGTAGCGATGGTAGTAGGCCCAATTGGCCGTCAGGCCTTCTAACGCCCTGACGAATAGCAGCAGCGCTAGGCCGGCGAGCGCTTCGCCTCCGCCTGCGGATCGCCCCATAAGTCCGCGGCTAATGAAAATCAGTCCCAGGATCTCTCCGACGACTCCGAACCAGAACGGTGTCCACAAGCCCCGCGCTGCCGCCCAAAGCGGGCCTAATACTGCTGCCGCCCAGTTCATACTGAATGCATTTGACCAACCCGTGGACATCCGCTGGAACCGGGAAAAGTAGTAGGCCGCGTTCGGTCCAGCATAAAGCTCTACTCTATCGCACTCGCTACGCTCGACGACCGGTGATTCGGTATATATCTGGACTAGTGCGGGGGCCGGCTTGCTACGCTCTTTAATGTCTCGCAGTAACGCTTGCTTGGTGATCACACCGATTTTTTCGCCGTCACCATCGACTACGGCGATGGACCGATCGGTGCCGATCGCCAGACCTAGAAGAGTGTCGAGATCGGCACTCTTCGGCGCGGTCGGGCAGTTGGCAAGGTCGCCTCCACCAAGGGCGCGATATTCGTCGAGGGGCTGCATAACTGCATGCGCCTGCAGTAGTTTCAAGCGGGGGACACTCGCTGTAAAGTTAGCCACGTATTCATTGGCCGGCCGGGCGAGAATTTGCTCTGGAGTGCCGATCTGTACCAGTGCGCCGTCCTTCATGATTGCGATCCTGTCACCCAGCCGCATCGCCTCCTCTAGGTCGTGAGTGATAAGCAGAGTGGTCTTCTTTACTAACGACAGCAGCTCGATCAGCTGATCCTGAAGCTGCCGCCGGATCAGCGGATCGAGAGCACTGAACGGCTCGTCCATGAGCAGAATATCTGGATTCGTTGCCAGAGCCCGGGCTAACCCGACGCGCTGTTGCATGCCACCGGAAAGCTCGGCCGGATAGCAATCTTCCCAGCCGCCGAGGCGCACGAGTTTGAGGTGCTCCTCTGCCAAGGCACGGCGCTGTTCTGGGTCGAGGTTGCGTAATTCGAGCCCAAAGGTGACGTTGTCGCTCACGGTACGGTGCGGAAACAGGGCTACATTCTGAAACACCATACCGATATTCTCAGCCCGTATACTGCGCAATTCCCGCTGATCTTTTTGATTGATGTCCTCGCCGTTGATCAAGACTTTTCCGGACGTGGGTTTAATAAGCTGATTAATGTGGCGAATAAGCGTCGATTTTCCACAGCCCGACAACCCCATAATACAGAAAACCTCACCTCTGGCAACGGAAAAAGTGGCTCCGGCTACGGCAATTACGCAACCGTAGCGATCTAACACCTCGGCGTTACTGAGGTCTCCTTTTTTTATCTCAGACATTGCCTGCCGAGTCTGACGGCCAAATATCTTCCAAACGTTTCTGCATTCGATCGCGGTCTGGTTCATATGCTTCCTGAAGGTAACAGATCTTGGGATGAAAAATTAAAGGTTCATCCGATTGATAGTCAGTCCTGGAACTTTGTAAATATACGAATAGTTGCTAGCATGAGTAATTCGCCTTGGTCACAGGCTATGACTGTGACTCTGACAAGACAGTATACGATTTGCATTGGGAGATCGAATATAGACAAAATCGGTAAGCTTTGAACTGATTCTATGCGCTGTGGACGCAAAATAGAGCGGAACAGACCTAGCGGTTGATATCCGAATTCGAGGTACCTCCCCCTACGAAGCAGGATCGACAGCATTGAAAATGTAGCATTTGGAGCAAAAGAATCCACCGTCGTCTCAGCAGATGGGGAATAGCAAGGGGATAGTAAAATTGGCGTGGAACTTAGGCTGAACCAATCTTCCAGAGACTTCAACGACGCCGAGATAAAGTGAGGATTTGCTGGTCGATCTACAATTGGCGATCGGTCAACGACGTCGGGACCGAACTATAGGTCGAGCGAGGCAAGCCTATGTAGAGGAGAAAGTCCTCCGCAACGAGCACAATTGCCGCTGCACTAGTTGCGCAACAGTCCACTTTCTCTGCGCAGCGCGTGTACGTTGATACAATGGATCTCTTTGGGCAAGCGAATTTCCAATATCAATTCGGCCAACGTCCTCTTGTTGACTCGGCGTTTTCTTTATCTAAATCTTTCAGCCGTTTGAAGTCAGCCAGTTCCACGTTGCCTTATTTATTTTGCTGGTCATATAACGTCTGTCTAAACATGTTCCACACACGGGCCATAAAAGGTTACAAGACGAATCTTGTAACCTTTTATGTTTTGTATGGTCGGGGTGCTCGGATTCGAACCGAGGACCCCCTGCTCCCAAAGCCGACAAAGAGTTGTCGCGCAGGTTCCTGCCGCTTCGTATCCTTTGCCGCCAACAGCAACTTAGCCCCAAGATCGTTGCGACTGGATAGCGTTGTTATTCACCGTATTTAATGCGCCTGTTTGCCATTCGTTTGCCAGCGGCGGCAGTATGCGGCTTCGCCTGCAGCAGCGTCGGGTGGTGTCGGTTCGCCTTAGATGCCTATCTGCCGGACGTGCATTATGCCATCGCTTCTCCTCCAATCAACGATCGCCATGGCTACTGCTGAGCACCTGCTGCTGGACAAGACGTGGTTCGACGACGGCCGCCGGCTCGTCGGCTACAAGTCGATGGCGATGACCAAATGCTACAACCGTGCTAATGCGGAGCGCTACGGAGGGTCTATCGAGGCGTTGGATGAGTCGGGTAAGACGGGTAGTGCGGAGGCGTTAGCGGCGGCGAGCGGATATAAAAGAGGTAGGCACTGACGGAACCGATAGAAGGGCTTTTGTCAGTTCTGTCGGCTCGTTGACAGTGGAATACGTGGATGTGTTTACAAATTGATTTTATGGAGAATCGATTGTCCTTTGATGTGCCCACCGACACCAATGGCAACGGAGGGGGGCAAGGTACGCGAATACCGCTGCCCCGCTCGGCACCGGATCGTCACCTCTATACGTCGATTCGCAAGAGCCTCAGTTCATCCGGCCCCATTGGAAGGTTTGGATAAAGAAGCCCTCGGCTGACAGAATGTCAACCGAGGGGTACGTCTCATTGCGATAGTTAGGCAACGGCTTGAATTTGTAATCAGATTAACAATCTCAATACCCTACCGTGGTCACTCCGTCCGGTGCTTCATTCCAGAAGTCGTTATTCTTCATCGGCCTCTTCATCCCACGTATACTCATTACCATCACTATCAATTGCCAGCCCCGATTCGGCTATGACTACACCACCCTCCAGTATAGGGTAGTTCATCTCGGGGCTGTACGAGGCGGCATCCAGTCTATCCTCGACCAAGATCCAATAATTGGTATACCCCGAGCGGGTCCCGGCTACCTCTTTCTTGTTTTCTATGGCGCACTCTGTGCCGTCCGCAGACAAAGTTCCATTGCCATTAATCCTACCGTATTTATTTACCATCCAGGTGTTTGAAAAGAAATTATCGGAGCAGGTATTATCGACCACTTCATGCTCGTCCGTCAGCGCCGTACCCATGATCCATGCCTCGACATCGGCCTCCCACGCATACTCATTACCATCACTATCAATTGCCAGCCCCGATTCGGCTATGACTACACCACCCTCCAGCATAGGGTAGTTCATCTCGGGGCTGTACGAGGCGGCATCCAGTCTATCCTCGACCAAGATCCAATAATTGGTATACCCCGAGCGAGTCCCGGCTACCTCTTTCTTGTTTTCAATAGCGCACTCTGTGCCGTCCGCAGACAAAGTTCCATTGCCATTAATTCTGCCGTATTTATTTACCTTCCAGGTGTTTGAAAAGAAATTATCGGAGCATGTGTTATCGATCACTTCATGCTCGTCCGTCAGCGCCGTTCCCATGATCCATTCCTCTGCCCCGACACTACTAATACTGCCGATGACAATGGCCAAGGCAAGACAAAATCCGCGTGCTACATTCATAGCTACTGCTCTTTCATTGAAAAATACGACACAGGTCGTATGGGTCGTCGTTAGAAACCGCCTAATTATAATCATATCATGTGCTATGGTGAATAATTAACTGCCGTAAATTCTAATCTACAACGGCGCTTATTTCAAAACTGTGGCCCCGATCACATCCGCCAAAGAAAAGCTCGCGTCATTCAAGCAGCGGTGGCGGGTCGAGCCGCCGCCGCGTGTATGCGCTTGTCCCGCGGTTTATGCCCACCCTACCAGGCGTGTATTCGCCTGTCTTAATGTCGGTCTCAACCCGGGTCAGCGGGGTGAGTCCGGCACGTAGGAGACACAAGTGGCACCGAGAGGGCTATTGTTTCATCTGAAAGAAGTGGTGCAGTGGGGAAAGCATATCACCCGCCGTACCAATTCGGTGGCATTAAATAGACGGTGAACCTGATTAAGAAAATTGCTTTCTCAATCAGGTTTAGCATCCAGTGCGTTTTCTACTGCCTGAATAACTCGTTTTGCATCCGGCGCAGTTGTTGAATGAAAATAATTAATCAGCTGCTGGTCGCGACCGATTAGATATTTGTGAAAGTTCCATTTGGGGCCTGTGCCGAAGCCGAGGATTTTGCGCGCAGATTTGTAAAACGGGTGGGCTTCTTTGCCGCGTACCGGGTATTTAGTCGTCATGGGAAAAGACACGCCGAAATTCAGCTTACAAAACTGCGCGATTTCGCCGTCGCTGCCAGGTTCCTGTCCGCCGAAGTCGTTGCTAGGCACGCCGACAATGACGAAGCCTCGATCTTGGTAAGTTTGATAAAGTTGCTCAAGACCCTCGTACTGGCTGGTAAAACCGCAGTTAGAGGCTGTGTTAACTATCATGATGACTTGTCCCGCATAATCGGACAAAGAAATAGGATCACCACTTGACAACCGCTCAAAAGTGAAGTGGCTCGACGATTTCCCATCATCCTTTAATTCGGACACGGCAGACCATCCCTGGGCAGCAACTAATAGTATAGCCATTGCGCAGCTACCCGATATCCTTGTTGTTCGCATAAGTGATGTATCTCTCCATTGGTGTGTATACGCCTTTAAATTGTCACTCGCGTGAGGTCGACGGACCAATGTGACCGACCTTCTGATTTCTGAAAACCTATTGCTCCTCGTGAACATACACGAACAGGTCTATTACTCAACCCCTCCACTGCGGCCAATTCACGATCGCCGGCTACTTCAATTCATTACGATCGATATCGAAAGAAATTAAGCACGACGGCCGCAAGCATTCGGAGACCTTATCAGGTGTCATCGCCATGGCGTTTTATGCGGGTATACCGACTTCAGCGGCGGGCTGCGTGGAGTATTGGTTCAGAGTCACCGTGGACCGTAGTGGCGTTAGTGGCGCTGTCAGCGGCAGTGGGGCATACGTGCGGCGGTATATGCGGGTTCCTGACATTAGGGGCGTTAGCGTGTCGGTTCGCCGCGTCAAGCGTTCAGGGCGTCCTAGGGTGCCGTCAGTTCGACTTCTCTTAATAAGGCCACCAACGCGCCGACCTGCTCCGGCCAGATGCTGACGCCGCGACGGGTCGGTATATAGTCGCCATCCTTTGCTTTGGCCCAAAGCCGTACGTCGACCATCCGACGTCCGCCAACCTCGTTTAATTCGACGCGCAGTTGTGTGCTTGCCGTTTTTTGTAGCGTACTCTTGTTGTCTCCTTTGCAATCGTCGAGTGCTTGTCGTCGTTCTCGCGCGAGGTCTCGCCCGGATAAAAAGAGGATTAAGTTGTGATTGTGCATGTCCACCGTCATACGGGCGGTTCACTCCGCCCCCCTCGGTATAAGGAACATATATAAAGCTATCGTTGACGCACGTGGCGATCAGCGACATAGTGGCTGTCACACTATCGTTGTCGTACGGGGCATCTCGTCCACCATATACGTCGGCGTACGGGGCGCTGCATACGTCGACGTATGTTGAAATAATTACGTTCGCGATTTTCGCGGATGATACGGATGTCCTCGCTGGAATCCTCTGTTTTCTCTCCAGCGCTTCTTTTTCGGGCGTTTATTAATCACATATTCCTCAGTGCCCCATCTCTGCCATCGATCCGATAGGCTGTAAAGCGTTTGCATCTTATGAACGCCTGCGCCAGTCTCGACGACATCGATAAAGCCGTGTGCTATCAACTCATCCAACGCCCGCAAAAATACGCTGCTAGACATACCCCGGATCTCCGCCTCCTTATAGGTGTATTCGAGCTCGCGATTGTTGACAAAGACCCACTGTTTCTTCCGCCTGCGCCCGTTTGTTTTTTCGACCCATCGACGCTTGCTATGAAAATCCAGCAGTACCCGCACGGCATTCGGTGTCTTGAGTGCGCGAAACGCCGGCGAACTTACAAGGGCGCGATCGATCTGAAATCGCGGACTGTTTGATGGATTGGCCTTCGACATCGTCCGCCTCAGATCTCTCTCGCGGCGTCCAAGGGGCCGGTGTCTATACCGTGAACTAACATGCGATCGAGCCCTTCTGCGGTGGCCTGTGTTGTCTCTGGAAACAGATGCCCGTAGCGGTCGAACGTGGTGTCAATTGAGGCGTGACGGAGCTGTCGCTGAATATACTTCGGCGTGACGCCTTGGTTGATGAGCATCGCCGCGCATGTGTGTCGCAGGTCATGGAAACGGATACGGCGCAGACCGGTCGCTTCCAGGCTACGATGAAACTGCCGCTTGACAACGTTGTGATAATCGAGAGGGCGGCCTCGTGTTGTGGCGAACACTAATCCGAGGTCGTTGTATTCAGCGCGGCCTTCAGTGTCTCTTCCGCCTGCAGCTTATGATGTCGCCGCAATCGTTGCAAACAATGCGGAGTCAAATCCACTGATTGCGTTGAGTGTCTGGTTTTAGGCGTTGCAAAGCCGCCTTCGTATGCGCCTTTACGCCGGGCGAGGTTTTCTCGAACGAAATAGCGACTTGTTGGCCAGTCGATGTTCGACCACTTCATCGCCAGCAAATCGCCCAAGCGCAGGCCCGCTGTAATCGCGGCATAGAAGAAAACATGTTGTCGAGTGGCTACGGCGGCCAATAATTTCTGAACTTCAGCCGGACGAAGGTAATCCATCTTCTTTTTGGTAACGATCGGATCTTTAACCTTCGCTGCTGGATTTTCGCGCAGGTAACCCCATTCGACGGCGTGCTGCAGCATCTGCCGCAACAAGCGCAACAGATGCTTGACTGTCTGTGCTGATAAGCCTTGGTTCAGTTTCTCGGTCTTGAAACCGTACACATCCTCAATGATGATGCGGCTTACTGCGTGGTCACCAAAAACAGGCAGCAGATGCGTCCTGAAATAACCGTCGTAGTCGGCGATTGTGCCGGGCTTAACCTGCCCACGGGCATACTTTTCGACCCATTTTATGGTAAATTCGCTAAACGGCATCGTATATGGCTCGATGAAGTCATTGGAATGCAGTTGCCCAAGGCGCAGCGCCAATAGCTTCTCAGCGGCCTTGCGGGTATTCGGGGTTACATTTTCCCACTTCTGGTGGCGTTTGAGGCTACCGTCCGGTTGGGCCTTAAAGCCCACGTCATACACGATAACGTAGCGTTTGCCGTCTTTACGTTTGCGCGTGCGTATGTGGCCACGCATATCAACCAAGCTCCGTTGCGGCCAACTCATCCTGCGTATCAATCCAAAGCAATAACTCCGCTTTAGGAATGCGCACGTGGCCGCCCAGTTTACGCATGAGCATTTTGCGCAGGCGAGTGCGTTCGTAGGTCCAGCTCGGTGCCATCTTCAACAGGGCTGCCGCTTCCTGTACGGTCAGCAATTCATCGGGGTCCATAAAGTATCTCCTTAAAATAAAATATTATGTGTACAAACAAGCCATATAATAATCTAAAAGGTCCAAAAAAAATCACATATCGACGAATCGCGCTGACTCACCCAGGTCGGTCGGAGTCAGCCAGTGTCTGCTGAAAAGGGTATCGAAGTCGCGTTGGAGTTGAAGCAGATCAATAACTAGGGTGGCCCAATGGTCTGCCTTGGCCTTGGCTGGCCACGTTACCAGCGCGTTGTCGCCGGCCGGTGCAGCGACATGCAGATAGCGCAGTTTCGGATCTGCCTTTTGGCTGATGAAACCTGCGACGGCTTCATTTAGTCGAGTGGAAATACGCGCCAGACGTTTCGGCGTAATGCCAATACCCTCCAGCCGATCCATAAGTACCATTTCCATAACATTGGCCGGCGTGAACATGCGGCTATTGCCGGTGCCGGGTTGTTTTTCGTTGATAAGGACGATGTCGAGTTCGACGTAATGCTTGATCCGGCGCGCAGGAATTTGCAAATACTTGGTGACATCGCTTGCCTTGATCGACGGCCAATTGTAGAGCATAAATGTGGTTTGGTCCATTGCCATGATAATTAAGATATAAATATGCTCTATAAAGTCAAATAAAAACCTATGGTGGACAGCTGTGCCTATAAACAAAGGAAAAACCGAAATTCAACGTTTTAACGGCGTTCGTTTGCCATCCGTTTGCCAGTGCTAAACAGCCTAGCTGTCCGGCAAAAACAAACATCTCGCAAACGGTTGCGTTTACGAGATGTTAAAATGGTCGGGGTGCTCGGATTCGAACCGAGGACCCCCTGCTCCCAAAGCAGGTGCGCTATGGCGTGCCATTTAAGTCATTTGTAATCAGTATCGTATGAATTATTATTCCCCAATTTGAGTTCCTGCTTTTTTCTTTGCTCTAATCAGTCCTAATAAAGACAAGGTGGATAATCAGGTCAAATGATTGATGAAATGATGTTGTAAATAATCTTCTACGGTGTATTCTATTCGCCGCAGATGTTCGCAACTACGGTGCCGCCGTCCTCTTTTTTTATTTTACACTGGAGTAAAAGTTTTTCACATTAGTGCCTGAAACTCGTAAATCTATTTGTCAGTTGCCCCCCGGTCACGCTTACCAGTACATTTCCGAATCCTTTCGCATTTGCAGATTCATCAAAAGCTATAGTCACCCTACGTTTGGATGTGAGTTTTTTGGAGTATAGTTCGAAGAAGACCTTCAGATCCAAGGGAGAAGCTCTCGGTGAGTGGTTTTCTTGGGGGATTGCGGGAGCGTTGTTGGCCGACGAGAAGATTGGTGCGATAATGGCTGATGTAACGATAGCCACATCAGAGCGAGTCTTACTTGAAACTACGGTTATGGCTCTTTCTGATGCTGGTTTGACACCACGAAAGAGTATTGAGCAAGCCATTGAAAGGGCAACTGAAGATGTGATCGCTAAATTATTGCGTTATTGATGTTCTAAATCGGGGATTGCCACGGATGCGGGAAGCAAATTTACTCCGTCAGCAACTGTTGTCGATACTTCGGTGTGCCTCAATCATTGTAAGAACCTGTAAAACCGAACGAGCGATATATTTGCTTCTGTAAAACGACGGTTGTCTTAAACTGATGCGGCGAAGGTTTTACCTATAGTCAGTCTTTTTTCTCTAATACCATTTCGAACTGATCGGTCACAAAATGAAGTCTATCATCGATCATTAGCGTCATCCTGACAACACTAAAAAGATCGTGGTCTCCTCTGACTTGAATTACTATAAAATCGTCTCCCACATCAGTTACCCAAACGGCTTATCCTGCCTCTTCGCCCCGAGTTGATACGGGAAATTGCAAACCAGTTCAAGAATGATTAAGAGTCTCTTTGTTTCAGATCTCTCTTTGTTGACCGATACCAAGCAATGCCCATAACGAAACCGACAACACAGCCCAACACATCCCATATCGAATCTGCTATGGTAAAGAGTGTAATGGGGCATCCGATGATAAGAACTATTCCCAATTTATTCCAAAATCGAAGATCCTGCTTCTCTTCTCTCTCTTCTCTTTCTTTATTCTCTTTCTTTTCAGCCTTTAATTGGTCTACGTGCCGCCATCGTGTTCGAGCGCGATTTTCCTCTCTCTCCTCTCTCTCCTCTCTC
>JACLAC010011041.1_pt1 | contig 26253 bp, 19 predicted proteins | sample 8027881 | NCBI WGS metagenome assembly JACLAC01 (sample SAMN15725517, study PRJNA655200) | protist metagenome | isolation source: fluorescence activated cell sorting (FACS) single amplified genomes of... | place: Spain: Blaines Bay Microbial Observatory, Mediterranean Sea | collected 2016-01-19 | reverse complement strand
ACTCAACGAAAGCCGACTTCATTTGTAGCAAAGACTCGTCTCAGGGAATTGACGTAAGATAAGATTTGATAGGATGACAATCGATTCAAGCAGCAGAACTCTTTTATTTACAGATCACATAGCGCGTTGGCACACAATCAACTTCACCCAGTTTTGTTCCAATGAAAATCATGTTGGAGTTAATGTGATAAAGTCTCCCTTCTACTTCATCATAGTCAATATAGAGTGGATTCCGAAAAGTTGACGACTTGATACCAACTGTCCATGCATTGTCGAAATCAACATAAATCGACAGTTGATAGCCAAGGAGAAAATCTGTTCCAAATCTCTGTCCAAACTCAACTTTATCACCTGATGCGTATCTCTCGGTTTTATTGAACTCAAGAATTCCAAAGCCGCCTACAAGTTCAACACTTCCTCCGATTTGAATCAAATCATGCTCTACACTTTTCAGTATTTCCAGGGATCTACCGAACCCTATTGAGTAGTAATAATGGATGACCTGAGCCTTTACGCTGTGGTAGATTCCTTGGTCATCGTTGAAATGGTGTTCAAAGCGTGTGTGTAAAAGTGCTTTGCCAACCACCATCGCATCCTTAAATGAGTGATGAGAACTCATGTACTCAAGTGTAATACCATCCATATTGACAGACTTCAGATCATCCTGCTCATAAAACCCGTAGGCTTGGCCCCAACCAATCCATTTTCTTTTTTCCGCTGGTTCCTGTGCATTGCAGACAGTTGATATGGTAACAATGCCCAAAAAGCAAAAACAAAAAAAAGTTACAGACTTCTTATCGCGCAAAATGATGCAAATAATCCTGTAAGCCAAATCCATTTGCCTTAAAAACCTCAATTTTTCAAAACCAACGAATATTTTTACAGTTCGTTTTGTTTTGATCGGATTAAATATTGCCTTCGGCTCACCATATCCAAGGTGAAATGAACACATGTTCTACGTTCAAAGTAGAATCATATTTTTATTTCCAGATTCTACTGAGAATAGCTTCAAAAGCTGTCTTTTGAGGAGCAAAATTTGATGCACACTCACTGCCAAGACTCCCACATTGCCACAAAAGGAAAGTAGTTGACCGCTTTTGGTCTTCTGGTCAATCTGAGCGACTATGTCGCATTATTTGATAACACTGTTTCTCTTTTGAAGCTTTGGGGATCAAATGTTCCTTTTGTATGAATCACAATGAGCCAATAGTGGTTTTTCTGAAAAGATTCAGTTATTGGAAGACAAGCTCACACCAAAACGGACATAGGGAGCAATACTACCGATAGCTTGAAGCAGGATCACATTGAGTGGGGTGGCAGATTAGAAGACTTGATTGAGCCAATGGAGAAGAAGACTTCAACTAGTTATGAAGTGAACCCAAGGCTTGAGGAATTGACTTCAGAATAGAACTTAAAAATTGAGCGAGGAATCTTTAGGTATTTCCTAGGCTTTGAACCAATTGGCTGCGGTTATTTCAACAACCAAGCAGTCCAACAGCTACGGTTGCTTTTGGTAGGTTTTTTGACTGCCATCTAAGTACAGACTCTCCGTGGTAAAACTATAACGATCGTACACTGTTGAATTCAGATTCGGATTTGCCCCATTCCCACAGTCTTTGCCTGCAACATTCATTGTCTGATTTGTTTGCCAACTAGATTCGCCACAATAGTTGTTTAAGTTCATCGTGTTTGTGGCTTCGCTTTTCAAGGGAGTCACGCTGAATTCTTTTAGCATACTACTCAGACTGTAACCAATTGTTTCATTAGATAGCGTTCGTTCCGTTCCTGGCACCAAATTCGTGTAGTGCTTTTTCACTGAATACCTGGGGACGCTGCATGCACTGTCGCTGTCACTGTAAACAAGTGTTTCCAGCACAAAATCGACTCCTTGGATCTGAGCTGTTTCCTGTTCGTAGGGCTTTTCACTAGTACAACCCAAGCTCCAGGTTCCTTCAATATCACTCAGGGAACCGGTTGGAGCTGGAGTGACGGTACTCTCTTCTTCTTCCAGACCCATCAGTGAACAATTGGATAAATGAAGAAGCAGAAAAATGAGCGAGTATATTTTAGTATTGGCGGAATAACGGTTCAAAATCCTCAATATTTTGAATAACTAAGGGAAATTCAACACCTCAACTGCTCTGAAAAATCCGCTGGTTTGGCATAGTTGTTCGGCTGGTTTCACAGCCTCCGCACCAGAATCTAGTCAGGACGATATTCTAAGACAGGTGCCCCATTTGAGTTGAGTTCGTTGGAGGAGGGATACGCCAAAAAGGCACTTCCAGTGTAATCTAGCGATAATCCAGAAGCCACGGGCACCTCCGTCTCCAGTGGCAGAGTCCAAAGCAATTCACCTGTGGAGGAATCAAAACGAGAATAGAAGTACTCAACTTGTGTCCGGGGACCATCTAGAACAGACAATCCCAGCAAATTTAGTTGTCCATTCACGTCAATTGCGAGCTCTGCACCCAAGTCATGTCCAGTCGTTCCCCACTGTTGACTCCACTCCAGCAGGCCTCCAGAATCGAACTTAACCAAGTAGAGATCCACCTCCCCAGCGCTGCTATGCTCAGCAAAGGCACTGCTCGTCTGCCCCACCACGTAAACATCGCCCTCGGCATCCGTGGTTAACGTGAGTGCCACATCGTCACCCGGCGAACCAAATTGTCGACGCCAGAGTTCTCTACCCGAGTCACTGAATTTGATTAGAAAAGCATCCAGCCCACCAGCGTTTGTAGTATCCGTAAGTGCACCACCGGTGTAGCCTGCTAGAAAAATGTTGCCAAATAAGTCGGTTGTTGTTCCAAGGCTGACATCCTCAGCCGACGTACCAATCTGGCGTGTCCAGAGGTGGGCACCTCTCCGATCATGCTTTGAAAGAAAGGCATCGGCATCAGTAGCATTTTGCACAGTTTGCTCAAGCTTGGTTTGGGCACTTACAGTACAACCCGGCCCCAATACATTGAAAGTGACAGTCGCGTTTTCTGAGACAGCATTATGCACATCCTTTACGTAGAAATTAAGGGTCTCCTGGTAGCGAACATTGGGAAATGAAAAACTATGGCTCCCCAAATTTACAGCTCCATTGGCTTGATTGAAACTATTGAGCTGTGCGTATACTGGATGTTTTGTGAGGATGAAGCTGATGTTGTCTCCGTCTACGTCTGAACCAGTCAATGAGAAGGTTTTGGTTGTTTGTCCGTATGCAAAATTTCCTTGATCAGCATTATTAGCGACGGGGGCATCATTGACACCAGTGATTGTCAGACTAACAGTATTGAATGCGGAAGTTTTATTTTCATGGGTCTCCTGGTGTAAAACAGTTGTGGAAGAATTATCGGTTACAGTATAATTGAAACTGTCTGAATATACTTGATCTTTCGCAAGGGACTGATGTGGGCTAACAGTAACTGAGTTTGTGCCTATTGGTAAATTGTAGGGCAAATTACTGTTGGTTAGTTGAGTACCCCCAATATTTATGTTTCCGTAGGAAGGTAGTGAAGTGAGAGTGTAGTAGGAAGCACTATCGTTCAGATCAATGTCTGCAGAAGAAAGGTTTGTTCCTTTGAGAGCGTCCTCTGTAAGGCTATCAGAAACAGCTCCTGCTGTCGGACGGTCATTGGCACCATAGATGCTCAATTGGACGGTTGCATTTTCAGATTCTTTCGGTTCGTTGTATATTTGATCAGGTTGCCTAGGGTCGCTTTTCGTGGTTGATGAATTATCGGTTGCCGTGTAAGTAAACGAATCGACCGCTACCAACCCGGTACTCAAGTTGTCATGAGTGTTGAAGTAGATTATTGCTTGATTAGAGGTAGCTGTAACGGTTTCACCCAAACTGATAGAAGTATTGTCCAACTTGCGGAGATATCCATATTTTGGATCGGGAAGCGTAGTAATTGTGAAATGGCTGATTTTGTCATCTCTGTCTTCATCTGAACCTTTTAGAGTAATTACGTTCTGTACACCTTCACTTATATTGACCGATCTGTTATCTGCAACTGGCTGATCATTCAGCCCAAATAGAACTAAGCTGATCTTCTGTTTTGCTGAGTCTAGTCGATCTGTAGTTACCCAATTACTCCCATTATGATAAATTCCGTATCTTCCATTGTCCCTGACCTTATAATTGAATTCAGTCGTGTATACTTGATAACTTAGATTATTCCATGGTCTGATATGGAGTTCTCTTTTACCTCGGTATATGTAGCTGCTATCTGCTGTTTTTGTGAAGGTATTATATGAACTATTATTTTGCGGTGTTGGCGATCCCTTTTCAAGGATACTGCAGGTTGCTTTACTGCACCAACTACTCACAGCGTAAAATGTTAGGTTATCAATCGTATCTTCGATATCTGATGCCTGCAAAAGTATTTTGTTCCTTTTTCCTGGATAGCTGTTGTCCATGTCCCCCCAATTATCTGACAGATTTTCGACGTTAAGGGGTGCAGGCTCAGTTTCATAACCAGTAATGTCTTCTATATATTCTGATGCTAGAGTATTGTTGTCATAAGCGATTGGTTTGTCATTAACGGCCTGAACTTTGATCTTAATTATACCGTCATTATAAAAGCCAGTTATGTCAGTAAAACGAACCTTAAAATCGTAATAATTTGGGCTTCTCAAAGGATGGTCAGAATAATCATTTGGATTATTAGAATGACGGTAACGCCAAGATGTTGTATTGTCTGTTTGGTTATCTACCCAAGTGTAACCATAATCATTGTACTGCTGATGGACTGGTCGCATGTCGTTTATGTCTGAAGCTTGGCTACCAGAGACCTCTTTGAGAGCGCAATTAAAAAGGTTTACATTGGTATCATTTTCGAAGCATCCGTCAAAGTCTGTCCCGCTCCAATTCGTAAACGCGTATGGGCTTGTATTATTCCTTGAGCCTTGACCAGGATCCTTCCCTTTCAATATTCTGAATTCAAGCGGCTGATTGTTTTGATCGTGGGCATAAAGTACCCTAGTTAAATTGTCTCCTTCATTGATAGTGTAGAAGAATGAATTATCGAGTGTGTCTGTCAGTTGGGTCTGGCACCGCAAGATGGGTGTACTATTATCTCCAATACTAGGGGATTCATGGGTTACAGAGGCTACACACAGTCTAACATCCTGGCTGTGGCCATCGTTGTCAAAGACTTTTGCTGAAAAATATTGCCGGCCGTTGAATTTTATGTCAGATACAAATGACCAATTTCCGTTTGGAGTGATAGTGACCGTGTTGTTATCAGAATAAGTCGTTTCGACAGAAGAAATGCTCCAATTGTCTGAACTTATGTTGTTGAGAGTATTGTTGCCAACCAAGCCAGCATCTACTGAATCGAGGACATTGTCGAAACAACCATTTACAGTACTACATGTGAAGTTATCACCAGCATTTACGAACCAATTTGTTTGGTTAATTTTGTCTGAGAGAGGGTCATCATTTACTTTGTTAACTAATACAGGAACTGTTTTGGAACAACTACCAAGGTGTGAGCTTACTGCAATATTTAGGCTTCCAGAACCGTGTTGATGTTGCTGTGGTGTCAAATGAAATTGATACCAGTTATTGCTGGCTTGGCTAACTGAAGTAACATACAGCGATTGCCCGTGGCTACTTTGATTATCGATATGTGTAACAGTGTAGTCGAGATTCCGCGTTCCGTTCTCTTGTCCTAAGGCTTTCGAATAAGTTGGGCTGTCTTCGTTGATAGTAATGTTGTCGGTAGCCAAATCCCCCAAGTAGTCACAAGCATCTTCACGATGCATCGTTCTGGAACCACGCAACTCTCCGAATGTAAATCCAGTAACGATTAGATTTCGACTAATGTCAATACTCGATCCTAGAGCGACATCATCCATATTGGATTGGATGATACGAGACCATTTTTTGATCCCCTCAGAGTCATATCTTGTAATTTCTATGTCTGATTTGTCCCCAACTTGTGAACCTTGTGTTAGGAATGTGGCTGCACCACCAAATGGGTCGGCACTAATCCCAGCGCCCAATCTCTCTTCAATGATGCCAATTTTTCTCTCCCACTCTGGCTGTCCTTGACGTCCATACTTGACTAATCTACTTTCATTATTTTCTGAAGGCTGAGAAACATAAATATTGGCCGCCCCATCTAAGGACAAACCACTAAACCCTGCCAATTCCAGCAGCTTCTTTTGCCGGGCATCTCTGAAGAAACTTAACTGATTTAGGCCATTTATCCCCGCCGCATTGCAGGTAAGTGTCCCTTCTGGCGGAAGGGTACTCGGACGGTTTCCGCCTATGCCGCCACCGCCCAGATCAACGTCAACATCGACGTCAAAATCAAAGTCATAGATAACTACGCCATCTACAGGGTTGCGGCCATTATCGCAACTAACTAGAAAGAGCAGGCTCCAGCAGATTATCAGGAACAAAGAGTGCTTCATGTTTTGAGCATATGGTCGAAATTTTTACAGTAATATCGCGTTTCTTCTTATTTGTGCTTCCACAAATTCATTGTGGCATGAAGGTTTTTAGTTGATCCTTGTGGTAATCGTGGCGGTTCTTATAAAGTTCCTCCACAGTTGTTCTGACCTGAAGCAGAGTTTTCCCAATTTGACTGTTTTCGTCTGGCTTTTCTCTGGAATCAAACTGATCTAAAAATTTCATGTATTTTCCTGTCACATCAATGTCCTTAAAGTAGATTGAAATCGCTATCAGCAGCTGTGCGGCTAATAGACTTTGCACTTCATCTAATCTTCCAAAGTTTTCGTCTAATTCTGTTTGAGCTTCTAGCAAAAGTTTATGGGCTCTTTCTTTTCCCTTTTCCGGAGAATCAATCGGATAGCTAATGCACACTTGGGAATGACGAGTTCGAATCATTGCAAGAAGCCCCAAGAAAGAGCAGTTCGTTGGTTCGACTTCACAAAGCGTTTCGAAAGTTCTAGTTGCCAACTCATAACTCAGCAAAGCTTGTTCAATCGATCTCTCTTCTCCCTCAATTCCATCTTTTAATTTTTCGTATTTTTCACTCAGTTCTGCCTGTACCTCTGACCATCTTTCAGAAAATTTAGCTGATGGAAAAGTATGATGATACGGTTCGTCCTCTTTGCTGATTTTAAAAAATTCATCACCTGGAGCTGTGAAGTGGCAATTAGGGCAGATTGTCAAGTAGAGTAGATTGTAATCAATCGGATCCAATCCGGGTACAGGCTCGCAATAGGTTGGAATACCAAAAATATTGTTTTGAATGTGAACTGCCTTTTTTTTCAGTGAGTACTGTCGAATACTTTTTTGCCCACATGCAAAACATTCTGCATAATGACCCATTAATGAACTATTTTGACATTTTAATGTCTTTGCTGTTTCACACCTCCGACCTCCGAGTAATTCAGCGACTCCATGATTTTCTCTCGGTTCTGCACCAAACTCTAGACCAAGAATGAAGTATCCTTCTTGTTTGCTTGGCTTTGTCCAACGCACAATTACGTTACCCATTGGGTCTCCGACCACATACTTGCCATCTTCTTTCTTTGAAGGGACATAAAATTCTAATATTAGTTTTGAAAGTATATTTAATCGGTATTTAGACTTGATTCGACATCCCATTTGCGCAAGATCTAGACCTACTACATTTTCTGTAATGTTACGAACATGGAGCCGGGCTGGAAAAACCATTTTACGACGCTCTTTCTCTTTCTTTCTAGATATCTCGTACATACTTACTCATACTCATTAGAAATTACTTTTAAGCTGTTTAAAAATGGATAGATTTAATTCAAAATAGACAACTCATTGTTCACTTGAAGTAACTCGCAATTTGTTTACACGTGATAATTAACTAATTTCTTATCGAGGTTTTCCTCAATAAGCTTATCTACCCCGTGTTCACTTAACAGTGCACCACGAAACTGAATATTGATGATGTAATGGTCGTGTGGTGTGTGATGCGAGCGTACTACTCGAGCAAGAATTGGTGACTGAACCTGCAATTGCTGCCGATGGATCTTGGACGGTACTAGAAATGTGAGATGGACACTAGCTTGTGGACTACAATGGTTCTCTGAGATGAGTCGACATCCACCCCTGCTCAAATTGGATAATTTGACCATTTGGTCTTTGTCGTTGTAATTCAGTTTGACCGATCCTTTCACCTCAAAACGGTCTTGGATCCGACGACAGTTGCCTCGGTAATGTTTTGAATCCACAAAAATCAGCGCACGATCCATATCTCTCCTAACCTTTTAATTTCAAATCATTGTTTCAAACGCAAAGGGAAGAGGATGTCAATTTCCCCATCTAATCAAAGATTGCAGGAAGGCTATGCATTCACTAATCTTTTTTACCTGCTACAAGAAAATTATTTACTGTCGCAAGGAAAAATAGTGAATAAATTTACTTGTCGGTAGGAACATTTCGGAGAATGTCCCCCAGGCCAGAAAACATCAGGTGGAGAATTTCGGAGCAAAAATTAGAAAAGTCTTGTTATTTAGGATTTTTAGGCCTTCGTTAGCTCTGAAAAAGAGTTGGGATTTTCGCAGAAGACTACTATCGAATCACTGGAAGAATGAAAGCGGACGGACTAAAGCAGACATTTAGTCGACAGGTATTTTGCCAAATGAGAGGGAGAACAACGCAAGTATTGGAGGAGGAGATTTATAAGGATCCGGCCTTCTTAGTTGAATCTTTTTTACAAATCTCTTTGGTAATCTCTTCGAGGAAACCTTGGTTTCACTGCTGCAAATCAGTGAGCACCTTATTAAATGGCCAAACTCTTGAGAAATTTATCACAAGTAATCACGGGAATCCCATCGATTTCCAAAGATTGCTGACCGAGGTATAGCAGAGCCACTTCTGCTTCTGGGTAGTCCTGTCGGAAGGATTTCAGTGATTGGAGATCCACAGAATGGGCTGATGTCGAACGCTTGACTTCCCATGCAAAGAAGCAGTCGTTACCATAGACAACAAAATCCACCTCACTCCCGGATTTCGTACGCCAGAAGTAAAGCCGTTCCCCACAGTTTCGATACTCAATCCAAGCTCACAGATGATGGGCGACTAAGCCTTCCAGTGAAATGCCCTCAATTTCTTCAGGCTGATCCGGTGGTCCCGCTGTACGAAGAGCGCGGTACACACCAACGTCAAAACAGTAAAACTTTTCATGAGCCGCTCGAGTAAATTCTCTGGATGCGCCTGGAAGATCCGCTGTTCGCGGGGGTCCAGCAAATCGATCCAAAGAGCCTCTAGAAAGTGCTGTCGAAGCCAGGTGGATTTGCCGGTTCTTCTGGGTCCAAACAAGAAAAAGCTGGAGGAGAGCGTCTTTAAATTTCGGGGTATGGTTTCAATTTTTTCTGCTTTTTTGGAATTAGTAATTCCATTTTGGCAGATAAATATTTAAGAAACCAGTTGATTGGATTGGAGTTTCGCTCAATTTCGAAACGTTGCTGATAGAAGTTGGAAGAGAATTGAAGAGACAGAGTGGTTGGTTATCAGACAAAATTTGGAGAAACCTTCAGAGTTGACACACACCCCTCATCCGGCTTTCAGCCTGCTTCTCGCCAAAAGAAAAGGCAAAAAATCAACTGATTGCTTCTCGCCAAAACAATCAAATTTGTAAATAAAATCAATTTACTAAAAACCCTCGCCCATTTTGGGAGAGGGGGGACCGTCGTAGACGGTGGGTGAGGGAATTGTGAGAACTGAAAAAGTGAGGAATTTTGAGAGTTTAGAGTAGTCCTTCATCCAGCCTTCAGCCAGCTTCTCCGAGCAAGAAAAGGGAAATCAGTGAATGCTATTGCCTAGTGTGCGAATGCCCATCAGGCATGATGGTTTTGAAGAATTTAGCGGATTCCAGATTTGTTCGTTCCAGGCTCAAGCCTTCCAGATTTGCCTCTGTCAGGTCGGCTTCAAAGAGGTTGGCTCCCTCCAGATCGGCCCCCTGAAGGTTAGCCCCCTGAAGATTCACACCATGGAGGTTCGATTCCCGTAGATCGGCTTTGTACAGATTAGCATCACTCAGATCGCTTTTCTCCAGGTCGGCTCGGTAGAAATCGGCTTCTGAAAGATCTGCTCCCTGCATTCTGGCCCGAAACAGATTGGCACCACGCAGGTCGGCTTTGATCAGAATCGCCTTGCGGAGATCTGGCTGATCCAGATTCGCATCCTGAAGATCAACATCTTCCAGAATTGCCTTGAACAGATCGGCCCGGTAGAGATCCGCACTTTCCAGGTCAGCCCCCTTGAGATCTGCTTCCTGCAAGTTGGCTTCTCTCAGGTTAGCTTTGACCAGGATCGCTCGCCGAAGTAACGCTTTCCGTAGGTTCGCTTGAGACAGATCCGTTTCTCTCAGCACAGCCTCCAACAGACTGGCCCCACCCAGGTCTAACCCACGGAGATTCCCCTTGGGACAATTTCCCGTGTCTTTCAGTCGTTGCAGATCTTCTTTTTTCATAAAGTGCGTTGGAGTAGGAGCAAACTGGTTTTAGTATTTTTGAACAGTCTATACAAAGATTTGAGGAATGCACCTAGTTTCGTGACTTCATGAAATGAATTTTAGCCTTATTTTTATGGTCTTGGCATCTAATTTCTCACTGCTTCAGTAACCTTGATGCTCTAAAGGAAGACTTTGATAAACGGGAATCAGCACGTTCAGCAGTCCCTCCAGGCTGACCGATTTGATCAGGTAATTGACCTCTTGAACTGCCAGTTCTTGCTGAAAAATTTTATCTTCATAGGCGCTGATGACAATCATCGCCTGTTGTGGAGCTTGCTGGTGAATCTTTTCGATCAGTCGAAAGCTACTCATCCGTGACATGTTTAGAGCTGCTTTTTCACCCATCGATCGAGAGCGTCCTGACCATCAAAAGCCACATCAACTTCTGCAAAGAGGTAGCTGAGCTGCTGCTAGAAAGATTCCCGTAAAACTTCATCATCTTCGACAACCAGGATATTCAGTTCACTGATCCACATGCGCACTTCGTGAATATCCATTTTTTTATCAAGATTTGTTGCTGTTGCAAATGATTTGAAACAGTGATCCTGTACTTCAAATCTTCACAGATTCTTCTGAAAAGAGGCTGCGCCCTGGCGCAGTGGAGTCACGATCCCTGTCGTACCCAACTCCACCTGTATGCTACGTGGTAAAGGTGTGTTCATCTTGATTTTGGTTCAGGTACTCAGAGATGCCCGATGAAAATATTCGAAACAGACCGCTATCGGACCCTGTAGCAAAAAGCTCCTTGGCGAGCGCCAAGCTTGTGAAGAGTTTAAAACAGAGGAAAGCAAGAACTAGCTTTCTCATGAAGAGCCCTCATAGCGTTGAATCATCTAGAGGATGCCCATTGAGTACCAGAACTTTTATTCAAACGGTCCAGACTCTTCTGCGGAATCACTTGGGGACAGGCTTTGCGGGCGGCCTCTAAATCCCCAAATGAACAATCCTCAAACCAGGGGATATCTGTCACCAGGCTCTGTTGATGATTTGGATAGGTGAGTGTTTGCTGCACGATTCGTTGATCCGATACAACAAAACGAACGGAGCGAATGCCGTACTGACTGAGGACTCTATTGAACTCTTCAGAGAGTTTTAACGGTTCAGCGACATCATCTAGGTGGGATAGCTCTATTGATTGAAGCGTCTGATATTCATCAGCAGACGGACGATGGCAGAGTTCATCTACTAATTTTTTATTGCTGCCATCTTGAAGGGCTTGCGGAGGAAGTGAAAATTTCCGGTACCCAGCTCACGATGAAGCCGATCTTCCTCCCTACGATCAAAGTATGCCGTAATGACGATCTGAATCTTGGGATCCAGTTCTCGCAAACGAAGGGCTACATCGACCCCATTCAGGTTTTGCTCAAGATTCAAATCAACAAAAGCAATCAAATATGGCTCCCCCAATTCTAACGCACGCTCGGCTTGCTCCAGAGCCTCCTCGCCAGTTGCTGTAGCAGTGATTTCTAGCTTATCCTCCTACTGGGCTGCAAGCTGGTTTACTGATGGGTTGTTGAACAGACTACTGGCCATCTCCTCGAACTGAGGTGCGGCAGTCTTCTTGGCTGGAATCAGCAAGTCGTACATTGTTTCGAGAATCCATTCATTGTCATCAACTACAAGAAGTTTTTTTCATTGGTTCCATCCCTACGGTCAAAAAAGTTCTGGTGCTACCAGCCCTAGAGCAGGAGCCATAGGATAAAGGCAGCGAGCAGCACACTACTGCCTATCATCAAATACAAAAAAGGATTCCGATCAGACCACTCTGCCTCGTCTTCCAATTCCAATCGATGCTCTTCTGCCTGACGCACGACAACTCCAAACATTGTTAAACAATCGTTTCGAGATCTTGAGATCCAAAGGGCAACATCACTCTTTGAGATCTAAAATAATTAACCAACCACAGAATTTAGTAACAATTTGACTTTTCTCAAGGAGAATAACGGAGAATAACGGAGAATTTTGGAGAACGTTGTGCAACAACAACTCATCTGCTAGAAACAAGGAGGCTGTTTCACAAAATCGTCAGACATTTTTCAAAAGAAACCATGTCACTTGGGCTTTTTAGACTTCTGCACATTCTATTGTTCCTGGTGCTGAGCGGACTCTTTCTGGGGTCCTGCCAAAACTTGAGGGAACAAGACTCAACAACCCTCTCAGCCAAATACTATCTGGAGCGAGAGCAACTCTCTCAGCCTCAAGCAATCCTTCAACAACTCGATTCATTCGATGCTTGGACAAGAAAAGAGTTCAACAAGATGGCTCAGAAACACGGCAACGTTTGGTTCCATCTCGACTTACCCTCCGCTGAAATCCCAAGAGTTCTTGAATTCCAGACGCTGAACTTGATTGAGTTTCAAGCATCTCTAATAAAGGAAGATGGTGAACTTAGAGCGCTGACTCCATCTAAAATGCCCTTTTCTCAGAATTATTCTTTCCAGTTAGAATCCTCTGGAAGAAGTGTGTTGATTCTGCTCAAACAACAATGGGGGGGAGTCATTCGAGGATTCGAGCTGCTGAGTCTCCAGGCTTATGAAGACCGGCAATTGTTGCGGGTGTTGGTAACTGGGATGGTGATCGGGCTGTTCCTGCTGAGCTTCCTCTTGACAGCTCTGGTTGGTTGGAGCCAAAACCAACTGTGGTTGTTGGTTATCATTGTCAATGGACTATTCGGGTTGTTACTGGAGAAAAAGCTCTATCTCCTGCTTGGTTTTTCAGTCACATCGGAAGTCTATCTCAAGTTGTTTGCAGCCCAACTTGCTATTAATTCCATTGCCTATCTCCGCATCATTGTCGGGGAAACAGGCTTCAAATACTTCAAGTTTCAAAATTACCTCCAACACTCTCTTACAGCCTTAGTTGTGTTCTTCCTCACGAGCGGATTTCTCGCATTTGAACAGAAAACACTACTCAACCTCTTCAGCAATCCCTTTCAACTCAATTTGCTCGGATTAATTCTTGTTTATTTTTACTGCGTGATGGTGCTGGTCATTTCCTGGAAGAAAAAACCACATCTCCATGAATTTGCGATTTTCTTCACAGTGATCTACTCCCTTCCCTTCCTAACAAACCTGACTGTGGAGGGAACACTGCCTCAATTTTTTGACCTCTGGAACGCAGACTATCGTGCTGTCATTCCCTTGATTCTCTCTATAATCCTCTACAAGGATCGAGAGTTGCGACTACGCAGGTTGACCAATCAATTGGAGATTCAGAATCGCAACAAGGACCTCTTCCTAGCCAGAACCTCTCACGAATTGCGCACTCCTCTAGCAGGTATGATTGGGCTTTGTGAAAGCATCCTAGAGCGAAAAGAGGGCTTGGCTGGAGCGTTTGTGCGCAAGCTGGAAATTGCTGTTAACAGCGGCAGAAGAATGAATCAGCTGATCGGGGACATCACTGATTTTACCAACATGCGCGATGGCAAGCTGAAGCTGGAGCGCCATCCCGCAAACTTCGCGCAGATTTTTCAGACCATGCTGCCCTTGGTTACCCCCAGTATTGAGCGTAAAGCACTGAGCCTGAAGACAAAAATTCCGGAAAATCTGCCAAAAGTGGATGTGGATGAAAACCGGATTCAGCAGGTGCTTTTCAACCTGATCAATAATGCTGTCAAGTACACTCAACACGGCGAAATTCTGCTGGAAGCCCGGCTACTTGGATCAAGCCTGCAAGTCGAGGTGCAAGATACCGGAGTAGGGGTTCCTGAAGACGAATTGAACAAAATCTTCAAAGACTATGGCCGGGGCAGCAATGTCGCGACAATTTCTGGAATGGGACTTGGGTTAAGCCTGTCTCGGCATATCGTTGAACTCCACCAAGGAGAGTTGCAGATTTCCAGTCAATTGGGAACAGGAACTCGCGTTCAATTCACGCTACCTTTGGCTGAAGGTCCAACAAGCCAGGAAGCCTCTCCCCAAGCCTCTCAAGAGAGATTGGAAGACGATGACTTCCAAGAAGTTGCTGAGTCTGAGAAGGAGGTTTCATTCGAGGGCCGCGCCAAGATCGTGGTAGTGGACGATGAACCACTGAATGTGGAGATCATCCATGATTTTTTGGAATTCCTAGATCTCGAAATCACCAGCTACGCAGATGGGAACAGTATGCTGGAGCGCTTGACAGAAGACGATCCAGACTTACTAATCCTGGACCTGATGATGCCCGATCTGGATGGATATTCTGTGATTCGCCAAGTCCGCAGCGAATATAGCCCACAAGAACTCCCTATTCTGGTTGTCACTGCCAATGAACAGGAGCGCACCACGCACAAGTCGCTGACTCTTGGGGCCAATGACTACCTGATCAAGCCGCTAGTGGCGATGGAGCTGCGCTCCCGAGTACAGAGTCAACTAGGCCTGATCCAGCAAATCCGGTTGCAGAAATCACTCGAAGAATCTGAAAAACAACGAATTGAGCTTCACCAGGAGCACCACCGAATGGCCACTCTTTTTGATACAGTGGACACTCCCTTGGTGGTCACTAGCAGTGCGGATCAAATTCTCTACGCCAACAAGAGCTTTGGAGAGCGTACCGGATTTCCCCAGAGTGAAACTCTCCAACGCTCTATCTCTAGTTTCTTTCAGCAAGATGGCTGGAAAAACGAAAAACCGTCTGTCAGTCGACAGATCATTCTGCAAAAAGACGGCACCGAGTGGCCTTGTCAACTCACTGTCCGTACAATGGAGTTTGGTGAGCAACAGGAACGGGTCTATACGGTTACGGCCTGTCCTGAATCAGAGCAACCAGAGACAACGGTGACGTCTGCTGAAATGCCACGCGAGCAAGCAGTCCCCGTGATCACTTCCATGGAATCAGTTCGGGCTAACTTAGTTGAGTTGCTTGATCTGGTGGTGAAGTATTTCTGCTTAGCAACAGGAGAATCGACCGCAGAGTTGGCGAGGAGAAGTGAATACTGGCACATCACGATGAATGGCAGCACTCCCAGGGCTTACATGCTGGAACGCTACCTAGACTTGACGCGGCTGCCTAAGAAGCCCAAGTGGGGACTAGTCTTCAGGACTTGTGATTGGGTGCTGAGAGAGTGCGAGGAACAGCAACCGCTGAAGCAGGAAATTCTACAGCGGAAACAGTTGATTGAAGAGAGAATCAGCGAGACAGCTTACCCGGGTGATCAGTTGCGGTTGTCGTGATCTGGTCGAATCATCGCTTGAATAACAGATTCTACCGTGATGCTTCCCACGATTTGGCCCTGTTTGTTCTGCACAGGGACCGCCTCGTGACCAGCTGAAGCCAGACGGGGAAGAGCATCCTCTAACGAGATGTTTTCTGGAATCGCTCCATCAGCGTTTTCGGGCAAGCCTTCTCTTTCCATCACGCCACGAACTCGTAAAACCCGCGCCCGGTTGATGTCACGAACGAAGTCCATGATGTAGTCATCTGCCGGTTTCATCACGATCTGTTGGGCTGTCCCCTGCTGAACCATTCCTCCATCCCGTAGAATCGCAATCTGGTCACCAAGCTTCAACGCCTCGTCCAGATCGTGGGTGATGAAGACAATCGTCTTGTGCAGTTCTTCCTGCAGATCCAGCAAGATGTTTTGCATGTCGGTGCGGATGAGTGGATCCAATGCGCTGAAAGCTTCATCCATCAACAAGATGTCTGCATTTGTAGCCAACGCCCGAGCTAACCCAACTCGCTGCTGCATGCCTCCAGAGAGTTTAGCGGGAAAGTGATTCTCGTATCCGGCCAGTCCCACTCGCTCAATCCAGCGTTCTGCTCGCTGGTGTGTTTCCGCCTTGGCGATTCCTTGGATGTCTAATCCGTAGGCAACGTTCTCCAGGACTGTACGGTGCGGTAGTAGTGCGAAACGTTGGAACACCATCGCAGTTCGATGCCGTCGGAATTCTCGTAGCTGCACCTTGTCCATCTTCAACACATCGTCTGAACCAACCAAGATTTCTCCAGCAGTTGGTTCAATCAGGCGGTTGATGTGACGAATCAGCGTGGATTTACCGGATCCAGAGAGGCCCATTACCACCTGCAGACTACCCTTGGGAATTTCCAAGTTGATGTCGGTAAGACCCAGCACGTGCTGGTGCTCTTCCAACAACTCTTGCTTACCGATTCCCTGCTTTACCAAAGATAACTTGGTCTGAGGTCGCGCACCAAAGATCTTGTAGAGGTGCTCGATACGAATCAGCGCTTCTGAATCAGACACTGGGCCCTCCTACTTGATGACGTTGCAACCGTTTTCCAAACGCCTGTGTGACCCGGTCAAAGATAATTGCCAAGGCGACAATTGCCAACCCGTTGAAGAGTCCAAGCGCTAAATATTGATTGGAAATCGCCTGCAGAACAGGGATACCCAAGCCTTTAACACCAATCATTGAAGCAATCACCACCATCGCCAATGCCATCATGATCGTCTGGTTCACTCCAGCGAAAATATTCGGTAGCGCCAATGGGATCTGTACATCCTTGAGGCGCTGCCAATAACTTGAACCAAAGGCATCTGCAGCTTCCAACACCTGCTTATCCACCAAACGTATTCCCAGATTGGTCAAGCGTACGATCGGCGGGAGAGCATAGATACAGACAGCCAACAGTCCTGGCACCTTGCCAATGCCCAACAGCATCACAACTGGAATCAAGTAAACAAAACTGGGGATCGTTTGCATCACGTCCAAAACTGGAGTGATTGTGGCTTGTACCCGATCTGAGCGGGACATCAACACTCCAATGGGTATCCCAATACTTATGCAGATCAGAGTAGCAACAGAAATCATGGCAACCGTGGACATTGTGTCTTCCCACATCCCCAAGTAGCCAATCAACATGAAACAAAGGAGTGAGCCAACAACAATCTTCCAACTGCGAGAACCCAGCCAGGTCAGACCAGCAACAATCAATAGAATGATCGGCCAGGGAGTAGCTATCAGCAGTTTTTCAAAAAAAATTAGGAATTGCAGAAGTGGATCGAAGAAGTTCTCAAGAGCTTCCCCGTAGGAGCGCGAAAAGGAACGGAAACCTGCATCAATACCTTTGCGCAGGTTCATCAGGTCTCGACGCCCCAGAGAGGGCATCTCTTCGAAGAAGTCCATTTGTTCTCTTTCCTGAAACAGGGCCTACATGGCAGGACATTCCTTTCGTAGGCCCCATCTTTCAGAATTAGAGGGCAGACTTTACTTTCTTAGCAACGTCAGCTGGAACCCACTTAGTCCAGACGTCTTCCTTTGTTGCCAAAAATTCAATCGCTGCATCTTCGCCGGTGGCTTGATTCTCAGTCATGTAAACTAGCATGCCATTCATCACGGGCCCAGGCCACACTCGCTTAGACAAATAGTCCAGTGCAACGCCACCCTTTTGCTTAAATTCATCAGTCACGACTGTATGAACTTCTGACTCTGTCCAAGAACTTGGCTTCGGATTGTCACAGTCCTGCTCTGCCTTGACCATACAACCGTCCCAATTGTCAGATCCAGCAAAGGGAGCTTCAAAGGGTAGCATTTGCAGATTGTACTTGCCGATGATGGCAGTTGGTGACCAATAGTAGCCAAACCAAGCTTCACCTCTCTCAGATGCCTTAGCGATCGATCCATCCAAGCCGGCCGATGAACCTGGATCAACGAGAACCCATCCTTTCTTCTCCATCCCAAAGGCCCGGAACAAATTAGCATTGGTTAGCTGACAACCCCAACCAGCTGGGCAGCCCATGAAAGCGCCTTTGCTCTTGTCTTCAGCGTAAGGGAACAGGTCTGGACGAGCCAACACCTTTTCTACTGTGTTTAGATCCGGGTGGTCCTTGGCAAACTTTTCAGTCACCCACCAACCTTCGCCAAGTCCGGTAATTGGTCCTTTAACAGCTGAATGCAGTCGGCCTTCAGACATTGCTTTAAACAATGGCTCGCGTACCGCGTTGATCCATAGTTCACTGGCGACATCCGGATTACCCTTCTCGTTCATCGATGTGAAGGTTGGGATAGTGTCACCAGGAACAATCTCTGCTTCACATCCATATCCTTCCTTGAGTATGAAAGCGTCTACATTAGCCATGAGCGAAGCCGAGGCCCAAGTCATGTCCGCAAGGCTAACTTTCCCACATTTGCTGTGACCGCCTGCGGCAGCTGTGCCGGCGAGTGCCATCGCACCACCTAGCGTGATGGCACTGGTCAGTACGGCGCGCAGCATTTTTGATTGAAATTTATTATGAAAATCATGCAGAAGTGAATGAAAAGACATAGCTTCTCCTGGATTTCAGGTTGTTCTGAAACAGCCGATACCAAAGAGTTTCCCAAAGAGGGGAATTCAAGCGAAATTGAGTGAATTCTGGCAGGCTAGTTGTGGATCTGGAAGAGCGTTTCCACAATGGAAAAAGTAGCGTTTCTCCAAAAATTAGTTTCAGAAAAATTTTCAATGATCTCAGCAAAATATGCGGTTTATTTTGCTAGAATATGTACGTACAGAAACTCATCAATGAGATGCAACAATTAATTCCATTTGAAAAGTAGAATACAGGATTGAAAGTATGCTGTCAACTTCAGCACATAAATTGATATATTCTGACAACTTTTTTTATGCTACATCAATGTGATAATTAAAAATTATTTCTTGAGATTAATTATTCATGCGGATGAGTGATTCACTTTGGCAAGAGTAGTTGTTCTCTAGGAAAAACTCTTATTTTACAAAAAGGTGCGATTTATTGTAAGTTGTCAGAAAAAGCCGAAGAAAAACCCTCGGCTTTTTTAATAAATTAATTTATCTCTCGGCAGGGAATCGATCGAGCCATACCATCAAAAAGATCCAGCATTCGCTCTCGCCAGGCAAAGACTGAATCCTCCTCTGCCAATAATGGCATTGGGCTCGTACAACGCGCCCACATCAAACCACTGAATACAAGATAGTCTGCAAGATTTGGCTGGGATCCTCCCAAAAAGTCAACGGCTTTCAGAGTAGCTCGGAGAGGATTCAATGACTTACGAAACTCCTCGAGCTTGGCCTCCTTGTTGGCTGCAAATTCCTCCAGTGGCATCCCAAAAGTCTTCTCTCGTGTCGCTCGAAAATAGTCGCGATCTTTCTCATGAACCGTCTTGTGGATCTCATCGACAATCATCCGAATCATTCCTGGAAACATGACCATCTCGGTCCAGTGTCGAAAGAATCTCAACTCTGCACGGTTCATTTCCAAACTGGGTGTTGGATATCGCTCATCCAGGTATTCCAGAATCTTCCAGGAATCTGCCAATTTTTGTTCTCCATCCACAAGCACAGGTACCCGTTCTGTATCTGCGAAGGCGATCCGATCCTTCTGGGTCATACGCCAGGGAATACTCTTGAACGGCAATCCCTTGTGATGCAAGGCCAAGCGAATTCTCCAGCAGTAGGGACTGAAGACCTGTTTGTCGTCTGTTGCGGCCAATTCGTAAAATTCAATCATGATTTCTGCCTTTCTTGGTTGTGGTTCCGACGCATTGAAAATCACTAATGGGATAGCTGTAGTTTCTTTAGCACTTGGTACATTCACAAGCGGGACTTCCCTTTCTATGCAACTGCTTGACTCTTCCAGCAGTGCTACCTAGTTTTGGTGCTGGCTTTGCTACCCAAACTCAGAAATTTTCTTCCCTTTATTCACTTCTCGGTCAAAGAGTTTCCATGCATATCGAACCCGGAATTGTTCAAGGCGCCAAACTACTGCTTGGCTTTGGTACTGCACTCACCGCAGGCGGTCTGGTACTGCGCCAGTTCCGTGAATTCCTGGTTCAGTACGGACTAAGCACCCTGCTTGGCAGGACAATCTGCACCAGTCTTTTGGTATTCTCTTTCTTTGAGATTCTCCCATCCTCACCAGTTGGAGTCTCAGAAGTCCACTTGATTCTTGGTTCCACTCTTTTCCTCCTGTTTGGTCTGGTGCCAACAGCCTTTGGTCTGGCTATCAGCTTACTAGCCCAAGGAACCCTACTGGCACCTTGGGATCTCCCTCAATATGGAATGAACGTTACGACGTTGTTGCTACCGCTCTTTCTAGTCTCTGCAGTTGCAGAGCGGATCATTCCAAGAAAGACCACCTACCAGGATTTGAGCTATGGACAGGTCCTGCAGTTGTCGCTTGCCTACCAGGGGGGAATTGTCAGTTGGGTGGCTTTCTGGGCCTTCTATGGCCAAGGGTTTGGTGCTGAAAATATTGTTCAGGTGCTCAGCTTTGGTACCGCGTACCTCACCGTGATTGTTTTGGAGCCATTGATTGATTTGGGCCTGTTGGCAGGTGTCAAGGCGTTCCCTGCACTCAACAGCTCGTCTTTGTGCTCAAGGCGTCTTTTCCAACCAGCTTGAAGTTTTTTTGGAAGATGTTGAGAAGTTTCACTCTTTTGCTCTGTGCTGGGATTACGTTACTGCAAGGCTGCTCATCATCCAAGATGACAGAGCCACTGCCAACAGAGAGGCAATCCACCGAATCCATAGGAACCTCAGCAGAACAAGAACTCACCAATAGTCAGGAAGATCCTCAGGTGCTGAGTGCACAAAGCACAATCACACAGTCACAACCAGAGGAAAAACAAAATATTTCTGAGCAGGAAAAGCCAGTAATCACATTATCAGAGGGCTTCAATCAAACTGAACCAGTAGAGACTCCTTCTACAGCTACAATTGGACAAAATGAAGGAACACCAAAGCCTGAAACAGTAAACCTTGATCAGCAATCCACGCAACCTGAACAGACAACAGCTTCAGTTATTCAAATTGAGGATCCTTGGGCTCGTGCGGTGCCGCCCAATGCCAGTAACTCTGCGGTTTTTCTGGGCCTACGAAATGAGAGCGAACAGCTGCGCAAATTGGTGGAAGTTCATTCAGAGGTAGCAGAGCGTGTCGAGTTGCATACGACCAAGGACGAAGATGGGATGCTTCGAAAGGAACGCCTACAAGAAGTGCCAATACCCGCCCTGGAGACCCAGAGTTTTCATCCGGGTGGGATCCACATCATGTTGATTGGGCTGCGTGGCCCGCTGGAAGTGGGTAGAGTGATTGAGTTGGAATTGGTGTATGCTGACCAGTCGAAGGAAACGATCTCTGTCCCTGTGGATGAACGGCCTTTGTTACCCATCACCGCCCAAAACAACTATTCTCCAGATTCACTGACAACTCGAACGCAGTAAGAATTGTAAACATGTCCGCACTGACCGACCACCGTCCCTGGGGCCACTATACCGTTTTGGCCGATGAAGAAGACCACAAGGTCAAACGCATTGTTGTTCAACCTGGCAAGCGTCTCAGCCTACAGCGTCATCAGCACCGTGCAGAGCACTGGTATGTCGTCAAGGGAGAAGCCCGCGTGACTCTTGATGAGTCCGACAACATGCTTACCGTTGGCAATGCTGTGGACATTCCGATCCGTACAAAGCATCGGATCGAAAACACCGGCTCTGAGGAGTTGGTCTTTATTGAAGTCCAAACCGGCAGCTACTTTGGAGAAGATGACATTGAACGCTTTGATGACGACTTCGGCAGGACCAGCTGACTCCTCACCTCTGCTCAGTGACCAAAAGCCTCAGCTAATGGATGTCCATTTCGTAGACTGAGCGACCGCTCCTCGGCGCAGGATCGCATAGTCTGTGTCCACCGCTGGGAACAGACAACCAACCTCGATGATCTCTTGCAAAAACTCCTGATCCAACGTTAGAAATCCTGCTGGTTTCCCCACTGCTCGAATCCGCTTCATTCCCTCCAAGCATGCTTTTTTGACCTCAGGATGGCTGGGTTCTCCAGGATAGCCCATGCTAGCTGCGAGATCTGCCGGACCGATGAAGACCCCATCCACTCTGGGCACCTGGGCAATGGCTTCCAGCTGCTCCAAGGCTTCCTGAGTCTCAATCTGGACCATCAGACATATTTCTTCACGGGCTCGCTTTGCATAGTTTGGAATTGTTCCGTATCGACTCGCCCGAGTGATGCCCGCAAAGCCGCGAATGCCTTCAGGGGCATAAGCCACAGAAGCCGCTGCCAGTTGGGCTTCCTCAACATTCTGGACATAAGGGATTAACAGTGACTGGACTCCACAATCCAGAAAACGCTTGATCTCTGCTGGATCCAATGAACTGGGCCGAACGATCGGATGAACAGGATAAGGCGCCACAGCCTGCAAAAGGGGAAGGACTTCCAGAGGACTCATCGGCGTGTGTTCTGTATCAAACAAGAGCCAGTCAAAGCCACAGCCTGCTAACATTTCCGCGATATTGGAATCATTGATGGAGCACCAAAGGCCGATTTGCCGTTGTCCATTGAGAATGTTGGCTTTGAACGGATTAGAAGGGAGTTGCATGGGGACCTTTCACTGGTAACGAATACGAGAGAGAGAACGTAAATTTTCAGCACTTGTCGTCGGCAGTCTCAAAAACTCCAGGTAGGCAGGGATCTGTTCAAACAACATATCCGTACCAATCTGGGTCAAACACCCTTTTTCTTGAGCAGCCTTAAGTAACGGGGTTTCTTCTTGTTTCATCACGACTTCACCAACCATGGTGTCTTTAGATATCCTCTCCACATCAACTGGTAGTGGATCACCCGGCTCCATGCCCATTGGGGTGGCGTTTACTACAATTTCAAACCCAGCTGGATCGTTGCTGCCAACCTGGATGGATAGTTTTGGGAAAAATTGTTGAAGTCGATCAGCTAATTTTTCCGTTGCCTCTGAGCGTGTATCGTAGAGCGCCAAGCGTCCCACCTCTGCTTCTGCCATGGCAACTGCGATCGCTGAACCAACCCCACCAGCGCCAACAATCAGTGCAGAAGCCCCCTTGGCTGGACGGCCTTTGCGTGCCAGGCCTCGCACAAAACCTTGCCCGTCAAACATGTCTCCAACCAATCGTCCATCTGCTTCTTTCCGGACTGCGTTACAGGCTCCGCAGACCTGAACCGAAGTACTCACTTCATCCAACATGTCTACGGTACTTACCTTGTGAGGCATCGTGATCAGCGCACCAGTGATATTCTGTAACTGGAACAAGGATTTGAAAAACTCCGGATAGTTCTCCCCCTTACACCCCATTGGCACAACCAAGGTGTCAATCCCCTCTTTTTCAAAATAAGGGTTAAAGATCATTGAAGCCTTGAAGCTCCCTGTGGGCCAGCCAATGTGTGCAATTAGCTTGGTGTATCCAGAAATCACTTGGGTCATCAGTCATTTCTCATAATTAATTTTTATATTCTTATGTGGTTTAAAACGGGGTCAACCAATTACATCTGCTCCAATTCACGGGCCTGCATCGTCAATCGAATTTGAGCGTTTGGTGCTCCATACCCCCGATAACCAGCTCGCTGGACAAATTCAAAGCAGAAGCGCTTCTCAAACAAGCGAGTATAGAGTTGATAGAAGCATCCGTGCTCGTCTTCATCATAAAGAATGTGGTAAGTCCGCAGTTGTGCAATCAGTTCCGCAGACAAACCAAAGCGTGGCGCCAGATCATCATAGTAATGACCAGTAACCTCCATCACCTCGGTTCCCTGTTGTTCCAGGTATTTTGCCAAGGCAAAGATGTCGCTGGTTTCTAGGGCAATGTGATTCACCCCAGATCCTCGATATCGTGATTGAATCTGACCAACTACGGTCTTTTCTGCCAAGGTACTATTCAGCGTCATTGCTAGCGAACGATCCGCCACTTCCATCACCTGGCTTTTGACCAAGCCAAGGGGATCTGGGAGACTCACCGAAGGAGAGGCCTGCATCTGGAAAAGGGACCGATAGAGCAATGTCGCCTCCAACACCTGGTCTAAAGGCAGAGTTGTCGCTACATGATCCACCCTGGATAGATATAAGTTTGGATCGACCGCATGATAAACAAACTCTCGCTCCCAGTGTGGAGAGGGATCGTTTGAATCGACCAAATACAGCAGCGCTCCTGTAGGCCCAGTAATCGCTGCAATTCCATGAGTATCATACTCTGGATCCGCATATTCAATCTGATAACCCAACTTGGTCGCTCGCTCGAGCAATCCAGGGACATCTAGACAACTCAGCCCGTAGGCACAAACAGACAGCCCATGCTCTGTGTGGTATCTCTGTGCGAAACTCTGAGACTCCCGATTGATGACCAAGCAGATGCCGCCCTGTTGCCAAAGCTCCACTTGCTTGACCTTGTGTGTAGCAACGTGAGCAAACCCCGTCTTTTGAAGAAAGCCCGTGAGCTGCTGGTGTTCCAATTTATCGACTGCAAATTCGATAAAATCCATTCCTGTTGGCTGAGCAACCTTTGGCAAATTTCGACTTTTGGTCATCACCTTGGACGATGGGCTCCGTCTCCTGGGCCATGTAGATAAGAGAGCGGTAGGCATCACGCGCATGACGGAAGGGATCACTCGCCCGGAACTGATCGTTGAAGATCTCTAAAGAAAAAGGTCCATCAAAGCCAGTGGCTCGTAAGCGTTCCATGAAAGCCTGAAGGTTCAATTCTCCCTGGCCTAGAAAGCAGCGGTGGTGACGACTCCAAGAGAGGGAATCCATAGTCAGTTGAGGCGCATCGGCTACCTGAACCAAAAAGATTCGATCCCCGGGGATGTTGACAATACTATCGAATTCAGTCTGCCGTGAGAAGATGTGGAAGGTGTCCAACGTCAGTCCGAGTGAAGGGTGGTTTGCGCGCCGGACGATTTCCCAGGAATCCCGATAGTCATTCACATGCCTTCCCCAACTCAGCGCTTCGTAAGCGACTCGCAAGCCCTGTTTCGCTGCCAATTCAGTGAGTTCAAAAAGATCCTCTGCAGCTCGTTGAATGCCACCAATCGCCTTGGGAGAGATGTTGCTGCAAATCATCAACAGGTCGGTGCCAATCTCCTGCATCAACTCAAATTTCTGCTCGGCTCTCGCAAAGCCTCGGCTCCGCAAGGGCTCTGGCATTCCCTCAAAATCACGAAACGGCTGATAGACCAACACTTTCAGGCCATGATCTGCCAACAGTTTTCGTAACTCACTCAGATTGCCATCATGAGTGATCAGATCATTTTCAAAGATCTCAATTCCCTGAAAACCTGCTTTTGCAATCGCTTCGATTTTTTGCCGGAGGGTTCCAGATAGGCAAACAGTCGCAATGGAGTACTGCATCAGTGGTCCTTGACCAGTAGTTGGAAGAACAGATGCTCCTTTGAGTAACCGAGTGTAAACTCAGAAGCCAGTGGGAAGGTTGCAAAGACCCCAATTTTTAGAAGGCCTTTGCTTCTGGTCAGGAAACAGGTGGGATCAGGGGTGAGGTCATTGGACATTTCAGCAGCTAATCTGAACTCGAAGTTCACGCAGAGTTTCACCCAATGATTTGCCGTTGACATAGGTATAAGTGATCAGGGAACGCCTAAATTTTTCACCAACCAACTTGATGTTTTTGTCCTGCATCAGCTCAACAGTTTTTTTCCAAAGCTGGGACTGCCACTTCTTATCTTTGAAGCAATTGGGATCCAGCCGCAATAAGGATTTTGCCTCAAACTCCCTCAGCTGAACTATCAGTTTCGGCAAATAAAACCCAAAACGCTGGGCTTCCTTACTCGCAACTCCTGCAGCATAAACCATCTCACAGAGCCCCTGCTTGAAGCACTTCGAGACCACCATGTCTTCAAGGATGATCGTATTCGCTTGACCAGTTTGTGGAATCCATAATGCAGTAAGGAGAAGGAGCAACAGGATTAGCCAGCCACCTGGACGACGAGAAGTCATTTTATCTTGATTTAGAATTGCCATGAAACAGTTCCTCCGCAAGTGATGGAATCATCATTCCACCTGAAAATAGTTGGGTAGTTGCAGGTACAATGATTACAAAAATAATGAACTAAAAAATTAATTTATGAACATCTCTCTATC
>JACLAC010000146.1_pt1 | contig 26271 bp, 25 predicted proteins | sample 8027881 | NCBI WGS metagenome assembly JACLAC01 (sample SAMN15725517, study PRJNA655200) | protist metagenome | isolation source: fluorescence activated cell sorting (FACS) single amplified genomes of... | place: Spain: Blaines Bay Microbial Observatory, Mediterranean Sea | collected 2016-01-19 | reverse complement strand
CCGCGCGCTTGAGTCGTACGTGGCGGCGCATCGCCTCGACCCCGAATACGGGCCCAAGCCCTAACAACAGCAGCGTCTCCGGCCAGCCGATAGCAGCCGCGACCATGGGTGTTGCCTGCACGGTGAACGCCGTCAACATGAAACCCAGCGCCGTTTGCAGGGCCAGCAGGCTGCCGGCGCGCTCCGGTGTGGCCGCGTCCGCGACCATGGCGGAGAATTGTGCGGAATCTGGAATCACAAACGCGCCCCACAGGATCACGCACAGGATCGTGATTGCCGGTGGGCCGCCAAAACTGAATGCAGTGGCAAACGCGGCCAACGCGCTCAGCGCCATCGACAGGCCGGCGACACGGGATTTGCCCCAGCGGTCTGCAACAGCGCCTGCCGGTACGCACAACAGTCCGCCCAACGCTACCGCAGCAAACGTGGTCATCCTGGCTGCGTGTGCAGCATCCGCATGTTGCGCGGCTTCGAATGACAGCGTGAGGGCAACGGCGATCCACGCCCAAAACGCGTAAAGCTCCCACATGTGGCACAGATAACCGGCATAAGCCAGGCGTATCGGACGGTGTGACCACGCGAGCCGCAGGGCGCCTGGGTCAAAACGTGGTGCCACCGCGTGGAACGGTCCAAGCCGGGTCAATAGCACCATCAGACCCGCGCAGACGGCCAGGACGCCCGCAGCCACGACCGTGGTGCGCCAGTCCGCGCCACCCAACAATGCCAGGCCGTGAGGTGCCGCCGTACCAAGCGTAAGCGAGCCTACCAACAGACCCACCAGCAATCCACGCTGCGTCTGACTCCAGCCAATGGCGATTTTCATACCAACCGGATAGACGCCAGCCAGGAAAAAGCCCGTCAGTCCCCGCAATACAATTTGGACATCTCCACCGGGCTCGGTGACCAGCAACGCGAAGTTACAGAGCGCGGCTGCGATCGCGCTGGTGGCAAAGACTCGGCGTGGGTCCAGCCGGTCGGGCGTGCCATGCACTGCCATCAGGATGGCGCCTGCCACAAAGCCAACCTGTACAACCGCAGACAATGCCGCCGCGCGGGTCGCCGAGAGATTCGCCTCAGCAGTTATCTCCGGCAGGATCGCAGCGGATACAAACCACAGAGACATCGCGCAGATCTCAGCGACGATCAGTACAAGAACATTGAGCCAGGGCATGCGGTGGATGGACTCTCGTGGATGGACACCCTGGGTGGGCCTTTGTTATCGGGCGACACTCTTGGCCGCGATACGCTCACGATGCGCGATGTAGATACCACTCGCGACAATAATGGCGGCGCCGAGCCAGGTGGCCGAGGCCGGCACGTCTCCGAAAACGATGAATCCAAGCAGCGCAACCCCAACCAGTTCGCAGTAGAAGAACGGTGACACGATCGATGCCGGCGCCAACTCATACGCCTTCACGACCAGATAGTGGCGAATACCGCCTAGCAAACCGGTTGCGAGAAATGCGAGCCAGACAATGTAGTCACCCGGGTCTGGTGGCTGGTATTGAAACGGCACGATAAATGCGCTGACGATCAGCGCGACCACTACCGTGTAGACCGACGTTGTTGCGGCGCTGTCGACGCCCGTCACGCGCCGGGTCAGGATCTGGTAGAGCGCAAACAGAAATGCTGCCAACAGCAGTAGCAGAACATGTGTGGAGACACCGTCTGAGCCTGGTTGAATCACGATCATCGCACCGGCGAAGCCAACCAGAATGGCGACCCAGCGATGTAGGCCCACCTTCTCGCCGAGTAGCGGAATCGACAAGGTCACAACCATGATCGGCGCCGTGAAGCTTATCGAGGAGGCGGTCGTCAACGGCACATGGGCTATGGCGGACGTCCAGCAGATCGTGGAGGCAAACAAAAGGGTGGAACGGGCGAGATGTGTGCCCAGATGTCGGGTACGAAACAGGTTTCCGCGCTCTGAAGGCCAGAAGAAAACCAACATCCACGCAGTCTGACCCAGCGATCTGAAGAACAGGATTTGCCACAGCGGAAACGTGCCCGCCAGAAATTTTGTTGCGGTCTGTGATGTGGGCGCGAACAGAATTGACGACAGCACGATGACCGCGATGCCGAGCGAGATATTGGTGGGTCGCAACAGGCAGCTCTTTGCGTTTGCAATGCAATCACGATAGGGCACCACCGTGATCAATACAATCCAGATCTGATCAAACCGCTTCTATCCGCGAATTCACAAGGGCTCTAAAGATTTTTCTATAAGAGGACGCTATTCTCCTTTCCGAAGTAGATTAAGAGTTGGGTGGGCGTATATTGGCCGAATCATCATTAGAACGCCGCGCGCACGACCGTCGTGCGGGAGGCGCAGGCGCGACGACGGTGTGGCTGCGTGCGCCCGATGGTGAGCGTCTGCTGGCGGTTGTTGTGGATCACGGACAGGGTGGTGCGCGCATTGAGCTGAGTGGGCACGTGCCGCAGCTGCAGCCGGGCTCCGTGGTCGGGCTTGAGCCCAAGAATGCTACGGACGCAACCAGCGAGTGGAGTCCTCACGGCGAAGTCGTCTGGGTCGACGGTGTCCATCTCGGATTGCGTTTCTTAGACGACGGCGTCTGATTCACATGTATGGCGCCTGCGGGTGCCGCGTTCCCCGGACCATAGTCAGGTATGACCCGCAGTCCGTCACGGCCGCATACGACCACCTTCCGGATCAAACAACGGGCCACGCGTCACGGTGCCATCGAAAAAGCTGCGGGCAATGTCTAACTGGACGCGGGCTCCTGACATCACGTTGTCAGTGACGTGTCCCAACGCGATCGGCGCCCCTACACGATAACCGTACGCGCACGAAGTGGTCTGTCCGACGATCCGCCCATCCGCGTAGATCGGTTCGTGCCCCAAAGGCACAGCATCTTGGTCATCCAACACGATTGATACGACGCTCGGGCTGGCGCTGTCAGCGGCTCTCCGGGCAAGCGCTTCCGCGCCAATAAATCCGCCACTTTTTCTGGTCATAGCGGCGAGTCCCGCTTCAATTGGAGACAGATCGCTATCGAGTTCGTGACCCATCGAACAGAACCCTTTTTCGATGCGCATGGCTGTTTGCGCGTATAGACCGGCTGGGGTCGCGCCCGCTGCGACTAACGCGTCGAATAACGTAGGCGCGTCGCCCCAGTCGCATGTGATTTCCCACCCGGCCTCACCCACGTATGACAACCTGGCACCGCGCACCGTAGTGCCTGCCAGCTCGGCTTCGCAGTGTTTGAAGTAGCTGAGACCAAGCAGCGAGTCCCCGCCAAGCGTCGCGGCAATGTGCGACGCGTCCGGGCCCATCAAACCGAACACGGCGAAGTCTGTCGTACGGTCTGTCAGCTGCACGGCAAAGCCATCCGCGTGCCGCCGTAACCAGGCGAGGTCACGTTTGATCGCGTTTGTGCCGACAAACAGACGGTAATGGTCGTCGGCGATCCGGTGCGCCGTGATGTCGCTTTCGTAGGTGCCGCGTTCGTTCAACACCGCTGTATAGATGACGGCGCCGGGGGCACGCCCCAGGTGCCCGGCACAAACATGCAGCAAGAACGCTTCCGCGTCAGTGCCGGTCACGTCGATCTTGCCAAATGCCGTCGCGTCAAAGATTGCGGCGGCAGAGGCGGCTGCCGCGACTTCGGCGCCAACCTGTGCGAACCAGTCGGGTCGTCCAAATGACAAATGCGGCTCGTCGGTCTTGCCAAAGTAGAGTGGTCGTTCCCAGCCGTAGAACTGACCAAAATCTGCGCCGCGTGCCTGGTAGCGATCGTGCAGTGGCAATAGTGTCAGATTGCGCGCACTCGCAAGCTGTTTGCCTGGATAAGCGATGTCGTAGTGGGTGCCGAGGATTTCTGGCGCGCGGGCCATCAGGTGTTCGATCGAATTGTAGATGGGCGCAAACCGCTTGGCGTCTGCTTCGCCCAGGTCATAAGCCGTGTGGCCGTGGACAATACAATGCGCGAGGTTCATGCCCGCGCCACCGCCTGACGCAACACCCACCGAATTCATGCCGCAGCCAAGGTACACGCCACGAGTTTCGGACACCTCGCCTAACATGAACGAACCGTCTGGCGTGAAGCTCTCTGGTCCGTTCAGGAGCATCTTCACTTCAGCAGTTTCGAGTGGCGGCAACCGATGTAGCGCGTTGACCATCATCGGTTCAAAGTGGTCCCAATCTTCCGGCAGCAGTCCAAATTCAAACGACGCGTCCAGCACGCCTGGTGCGATGGGCTTGCCCATTGGCTCAAAACAGCCCACCAGTAATCCACCACTGTCATCCCGAATGTAGAGGTGGCTGTCGTGGTCCGAGAGGGTTGGCATGTTTCCCTGTATGCCGTCGATAGGTTTTGTCAGCAGATAAAAATGTTCGCAGGCGAGCAGCGGTGCTTCCGCCCCAGCCATGGCAGACACGTCCCGCGACCAAAGTCCTGCGCAGATAGCAATCGCGTCACAACGAATGGTGCCGCGATCGGTTTCCACTGCGTGCACGCGGCCACCTTCGGTGATGATGCCGGTAACACCTGTGTTTTCATGTATGACGGTGCCCATGCTACGTGCACCCTTGACCAATGCAGCGCACACATCGGATGGTGAGACCCGGCCGTCGTCTGGCGACCATACCGCGCCCAATACATCATCGGTCCTCATCAGCGGCCAGCGCTCCAACGCCTCGTCCGCGGAAATGGAATAGGCCTCGATGCCGTAGTTGTGCGCCAGCGCCTCCTGTCGCTTGATGTGGGTCAAACGATCCGGCGAGGTTGCGATGGATAAGGAGCCACGCTGTATCCATCCCACGTTTTGTCCTGTCTCCTGCTCCAGCTGACTGTACAGATCAACAGAGTATTGAATCATGCGGGTCAGATTGTGGGAGTGGCGAAGCGCCCGTACCTGCGCGGCCGAGTGCCAGGTCGTCCCCGAAGCCAGTCGATTACGTTCCAGCAATATGGCATCACCTACGCCGAGCTTGGCCAGGTGATAGAGCGTCGAACAACCCATGATGCCGCCGCCGATGACGACAACTGACGCGTGTTCAGGCAGGGCAGCGGCAGAGCTCATGACTGGGTCCTTAACTTTCAGGTTTATGGTGTTCTCTCAAAACAGCGGGCTGGCGCAAACCCGGTAAGAGTCGGGCAGCCGGTATGTTAAGCATCTCACCAGAGCTGGCAAACTCGCGCCACGCATTTGTCACCTTCGCTTTGCTATTGGTCGTAACTCCACCCATCTGGTGACTTGTGTACTCCACAACTGCAAGCTGGTCCCGCCCCAGGTAGACATTCAGGGAGAGTTCCTTAGTCCACAAGGTGCGTCCCGCCTGGCTGAGTCGAACCACTGGTGCTGAAGACATTGCGCTTTGCGGAGCTTTACAACGTGGCCTGCCTCAGCATGGTTATGGTATCGGTCGTGATGTTGCTGCAGCCCAGGATGCGGACGAAAAAGCGCTGCACGCGTTTCACTATCACTATTTGGCGGACATGCAGGGAAACTGACCACGGGTCGCGCCTGACTTCGCGCTCGTCGATGCAATAGTTTGCGCGCACGTTTGTAATGGTCGTTACCGTGTCTGGCTTTGGGGTTAAGCTAACGTTCTTCTGGTGGTCAGGGTAAGCCAAATGAAAATGGTGTTCTTGCCCGAGTTGAGCGACATTCAACTCGGCTGGGTGAAGGCGCTTCGACAACGCTTCGAAGACGTGAATATCGTGACGCCTGTGACGCGCGAGCAGGCGCTTGCGGCCCTGCAGGACGCTGACGCTGCGTTTGGCACCTTGGACGAGGCGTTACTCGCGGCTGCTTCCGAATTGCGCTGGCTGCAGGCGCCGTTTGCCGCGCCGCCCGCCGGATTCTATTTCTCAAAGTTGATCGAACATGACGTCACAGTCACCAACTTCCGCGGCATTTACAACGACCACATCAGTTACCAGGTCCTCGGGCTGGTGTTGTCTTTTACCAAACACCTGCATCTCTACCGTGACCTGCAAAATGCGAGGCGCTGGCAGCGGTTGGAGGGGCCCGGATACAACGAGATCTATCCGCCCGAAGCCACGGCGTTGATCGTCGGCGCCGGCGGGATTGGAATTGAGACCGCGCGCTTGCTGAAAGCGCTTGGCATGCGTGTCGTGGCGACCGACGCCAGGCGAACCGAGCCGTCCGACTGGCTTGATGCGTTGTACCCGGCCAGTGAATTGGATGCCCAGTTGCCGGAAGCAGACTTTGTCATTGTCACCATCCCGCACACGCCCTCCACGGAAGGGTTGTTTGATGCGAGCAAATTTGCGCTGATGAAAAACACTGGGATCTTCATCAATATTGGTCGCGGTATGACGACGCGTCTGGATGACTTGGATAAGGCTTTACGCACACAGCAGATTGCTGGTGCGTCCCTGGACGTTTTCGAAACCGAGCCGCTGCCCGCCAATCATCCGCTGTGGGACGCACCCAACACCATCCTTACGCCGCACGTAGCGGTCGCGGAAGCCGCTTATCTGGACGAGCGACGCCTGGATGTGATCAGTACCAACGTGCGCCGGTTTGTGGATGGCGAATCGTTGCTGAACGTTGTGGATAAGCCCAACTGGTTCTGATGACGCAACTGTGAGTCGCGATTCAGACCCGCCTGTACCCCGTGACCCGAATGCTTAGAAGTTGCCGGATTTCTGGCTGTTCCACCATGGCGTATCGGAATAGGCTCGCAGGTCTATCTCGTGGCTCCACGCCGATCGATGCTGATGTGCCAGGTGGAAATAAGTTTCCGCCATTTCCTTAGGCAACAACAGGCCGTCATGCTCCAGTCCCTTTTTTTCGCGCAGCGCCTGAAACTTCTCATCTCCCAGCATCTTGCCCAATGTGTCTGGCGCATCAACGGCGCCGTCAACCAGGATGTGCGCAACGTGGATGTTCTGATCCGAGAACTCCGCGTTCAATGACTGGCACAACATGCGGCGCCCACCCATCGCGGCCGCATGCGAGTGCTGTCCCGCGTTACCGCGTACAGCCGCGGTTGCGGATGTAACCAGCAACGTGCCGCCGCCGCGTTCCGCCATCAACGGAAACGTGCTTGATGCCACTCTGAACAACGCAAACGTGGCCATGCGCCAGCCCAGTTCAAAGGTCTTATATGTGGTGTTGGTCAACGACCGGTTACCGACCTGTGCACCCAGGTTGAAGACGATGACCTGAATTGGGCCAATGTCTTTTTCTACCCATGCGACACAGTCTTCAATAGCATCCGGTTGCACGGCGTTTAACAGGCGACCGGAAGCGGATCCGCCGCTCGCCTCGATATCGGCTACCAGCGCATTTAGCCCCTCTTCATCCGAGCGTCGGCACAACACGGCGTGATAACCATCAGCGGCGAAACGTTTGCCCACCGTGCCGCCGATACCAGCGCCGGCTCCTACCACCAAACATACGGGTTTCATTGTCGTTCGTTCCTCGTGTTCAAATTCAATCGACGCGCGGCTCCACGAAATGCATCAACAAACCACCGCCAAAATTGCTGGGATGCACAAATCCAATACGTGAGCCGCGACCGCCAGGCCGACCTGTCGAATCAATCATGCGCCAGCCTTCGTGCGACAGGGACGCCAGTAATTCATCAATGTCGCGCGTGACAAATGCGACGTGGACAAGTCCAGGGCCGCGCTTTGCGACAAACTTGGCGATGGCGCTCTGGTCACCTTTGGTATTCCCGTCGGCGTGACCGAGATCCTCCAATGGCGTCATATCAGTGTCGTAGTCCTGCATGACCTCAAGGTCGCAGTCACCCACGTTGATGAACACGCCGTGCAAGCCGCCGAGAATTTCTGGTGCGCGCGTGTGATACACAGCGCCGTATTTGTCAGAGACAAAACTCTCGGTGACCTGGCGCAGCTCAATGTCCGTCTCGGTGCTTTCGAGTGGACATCCGATCTGGCCAACAAACATGTCGCGGACCGCAGCTATATTGTCGCTGGCAATGCCCAGATGATCGATGCGTTCGACGCGACCAGAGCGCCCATTAAGCCCAATCGGTTGCACAAGTCTTGTGCGGATTCCGCAAGTCTGCGCCCTATCAATACGTACGAAGGCGCTCTTGTCGGGACCGGTCCCTTGTTCTGCGACAACAAGGCCCAGGTCGCTCGCCGTAGCCGACGGGTCATCCGTCGCGAGCCCCAAATGGTGCACACCTGGATACATTGGCTCGTCGAGTGTCAGGCCGTTGGCCATGTCGAAGATCCCTACGGCAGTGTTGCCTATCCCGAAAAACGGCACGTCAATACCTTCAACACGCAGATCTGTCTGCGTGAGGCCGAGGCCCTCGGTCATGAATCGGCAGACAGAAGCCACATCACGCGCGACCAGTGCAACATAAGAGAGCTTGAGCGTGCTCATTGAACAAGCTCCCGCTGGACAAAGTGGATGAGTACGCCGCCCACCGCGGACGGATGTATGAACCCAATCTGCGCGCGTCTGGACCCAGGCCGACCCTGGTGGTCGATGATGCGAAAACCGGCGGCGTGCAGGCGTGCCAGGACGGCGTTGATGTCCGGAGTCTTCAAAGCCAGATGATGCAAACCCTGGCCGCGTCGCTCAACAAATCTGGCGATGGCGCTGCGGTCGCCACGCGTGTTGCCGGCAATATCGTGACGTCCTGTATCTGCCTTGACCGACACGGTCAGGTCTTGCAGAAACTCGAGCTCACAGTCACCCACACTGATGAACGTGACGCGCAGGCTGCCGCGGAGCGTAGTTGGCCGCGTGTGAAACACATTGCCATGGACATCCGATACGAAGTTCTCGCTTAACGTCTCCAGTTCGCTGTCAGTCTGCTGACTTTCGTAGACACAACCGAGGTTCTCGATGAACGCATGCTTGGCGGCCTGATTGTCGCCGGACGCCACGCCGATGTGGTCAATGCGCTCAACGGTCTCCGAACAACCCCCCACCAGTGTCAGAGGCTGCGTCAGCCGGACTTGTACGCCACAGGTCAGTTCACGTGCCAACTGGACCTGGGTTCTGCCATCTATGCCATCGCTCGGCGTCGCTTGAGTATCGAACGCGGACAGCGTCCGGGCTTCCGGATCGTCACTTGCAATAGCGATGTGATGGACGCCTTTGCTTGATGCACCGTCGAGGAAAGGATGCTCAACGTCGAACAATCCAAGCGCTGTGTCTCCAACACCAACAAACGGCACCGCGGCACCCCCCACCTTGCGCCGCTCGATGCGCAACCCAAGGCCGACTTCAAAAAACGCCGCGCTGCGCTCGGGGTCGTCAACAGCCAACGCGACATATGCGAGTGGCGGTGGCATTGCCGTTTCGGCACGTGCAGTTGTCATCTGCTCTCCGTCTGACTACCAGATCGTCCCGCTGTGGTTGCCGGGACGCGAGAAGTGACAATATACGGTAACCATGACTGACTGCACCTCCGTCTGTTGATACTCACGGGCATGCCGCTGACAAAATGCATTTAAAGTCCATAACGCACAGGTTCGGCTGTTGAACTTTGTGCTGCATGGTAAAGACTCGTGTGAATCATTCTAGATACCGGTAGAGCTGCATGATTTGTCACCCTGGATTCGGACTAACAATCATGCGTTACACTAGCTTGTGCGCTGTATGCCTGTGCTTTGGGGTGCTCAATGTCGCGACGGCACAGACGGATTCATTGTCGGCTCTGTGTACAACCCCAAAAGAAACCGAGGGAGTCCAGGAAACCCGGCCCATCAAAAGAACATGGACAATCTCGCGGATGCAGTTGATTGGAGGCTTCCGTACTCCACGAGGATACTTCCACCCTCTCAAGGGTAAGAAAGCCAATTGGAAGACCACGCCACAGCATACGATGGCGTACAGTGAAGGTGCTGTCGCTGTCAGGTGTTCCAGGCAGCGAGTTACTGCCACTATGTCTGGACATGCGCGTGGGAATTTGCTCATAGAATTCGAAGTCCCGAATCTATCGCGGGCGAATCAGAATCCTGCTAAGTGGTTGCGTCCGAATCGCATCGTTCAGGGATTTTCGTCTTGGAAAGGCAAGCCATCGAGCAAACTTGCACTGACCGGGCTGCGTCACGAAGCTGGTCGACTCATTATCGGCAGGTACTTACGGTACAACGCTTCCGGAAAACATCGGCACGGAACAGGTGTACTGGCCGATGCCGCCAATATTTCCAATTCCGCATTCACTGGCTGGTTGGATACGCCTGGACCAAAGTCAACCGGGATGGGTTGGGTGTCGCCGCTACCCGCGTCCTGGCAGACACAGCTCCAAGCGACGCACGTAATGGGAGGTGGTGCAGGCTGGTCAATTCTGTCTAGAGACACAATGGGGCCATCAGCTCTTACCGTCACGCTGTATTCGTTGCTTCGGGCCACCAAAGAGCACCCAATAAATTCGCGGTCGCGACAGAACTTTCCGTACCCGAGCGTTGTAGGCGGTACGCCCGACCGGCCCAGTACCCGGCGACTGCTAAAGGGCGGGTTCGAGATCAAGATAGGGTCTCCGGGCTTCAAAGAACTCGGACCATGGCCGTGGCCCAAGCGGCCAGTCGTCTGGACAGCGCTGAGTCAAGCTCGTTACGGATTGGTGTTACGGGATGGAACTTATCTGGCAATTGGAAATAGTGCGGGCGAAAGGTTTGGTATTGGCTACAAGGGTCCCAAAACGAAAACGCGTCCGCGTGGAGTCAATTATAGGTGCGGTGGTTACTGCCCCTACGACCCGAAAGATCGTAGCGTCCGGTATTGGCTCTTCGATGTGAGAGATTGGTTGTCTGACGAAGGTTCGAAGGCGGGTCGGTTGATTGATACAGGGATCCTACCGGTACCGAAATCGCTGGCAAACAAGAAGATAGGCGGTGGAGACTTCGACGAAAAGCGCGGCCTACTTTACCTCAGCCACCTCCGCGCTGATAAGAACAATCCAGTCGTTTCCGTTTGGAGAGTCTATTGAATTTGCTAAACGAGCACGTGACCTTCTCGGACCGTGGGACATCGCGGTTTAGGCTTTTCCAGTTGTTATCTGTTCTCTATCTGACTACCGGAGCGTCACGCCGTCGTTGCATGGGCGCCGGAAGTGACAAGATACGTCGTCATGACTGGTCATTACCTCAATAAGTGCTTTAGCAGAGAAGACCATGCCTATTGCCATCACCGCCGCGCACGCGCTGGCAAATCGTCGCGAGCGTCAGTTCAAACAAGGTATTGCCAAGTCCTTCTTCCGTAGACTGTATCTGGGCTCGGAACCTGCCCGCAGCGGGAATCCGGAGGACAGCAAGTTAGAGTTGCCGCAGGCGTACATGGTGGAGCAACCGGCCGACAGTACGGTTGCTCCACACTTCCACGACACCAATCAGTTTCAATTGTTTGTGCATGGCCATGGGCACTTCGGGAAGACGCCTGTGGATGGATGCATGGTGCACTACGCGGGCGCCCACACGCCGTATGGTCCGATCGTTGCTGCGGAGGCAGGTGTGCACTACATGACTCTGCGCAACCACTGGGACTCCGGACCGAAGATCATGCCCGCGAGCCGGGACCAATTGCGTAAAGTTAAACGTGTTCATCGCATGGCCAAGCACTTTGCATCTTACGACGATGATGCGCTGAAGGCGGCAACGGTTTCTGTTTGTGATCTGGTGGCGCTGGAGGACGATGGCTTGGGAGTGCGCCAGTATGTGCTTGGCGCCGGTCAAGGTTCGGAGCTTGGCTACGACATCGCGGGAGCTGGTGCGTACGCGTTTGTGCTTGCCGGTGATCTGCAGTTTGATGGCCAGCACCTGCAGGAACAGTCGTTAATCTATCGCGCGGCACACGATCCGAAGCTTGAGCTGATTGCGGGCGAGCGAGGCGCGAGTGTTGTGTATCTGCAGTTTCCGCCGGAGCCGTTCTGATGGCTGAGCCTCCGGACGCCTGGCGTGACCCGCGGATTCCTGCGTTGGACAAGTGCGTGTTGCGCTACGTGCTCGATAAGTGGGCCGCTTCACAGCCCGAGAAAGATTACGCGGTGTTCGCCGATGGAGAACGCTGGAGTTACGCCGAGACACAACGGCGGGCGCGGGCGACCGCGGCCGCGTTGCTCAAGCTCGGTGTCAAACAGGGGGACCACGTTGCCTGCTGGTTACCGATCGGCAAACACGCACTGCAGGCGATGCTCGGCATTAACTACCTCGGCGCCGTTTATGTGCCGTTTAACACGGCTTATCGGGGTTCGCTGCTGGAACATGTGCTCGACAACTCCGACGCCAGGGTGCTGATCGCTGACGCGACGTTGATAGAGCGACTGGGTGACGTGGCTACTGCGTTGGTCGAGCAAGTTGTTGTGGTCGCGGGGGAAACGCAGCCAATCGCCGGACTCGAGATGCTGAATGAAGCCGCGTTTGCACTGGAAGGTATTGCAGTGCCGGCGCCGGAGCGCGTCATCCAACCCTGGGATACTCAATCCATCATTTACACATCCGGCACCACCGGTCCGTCTAAAGGTGTTTTGTCCTCGTACCTGCACGCGTACAGCAACATGGGGCCCGAAGCATGGCCCGTGGTGCGCCAGGACGATCGCTATCTGGTCACGCTACCAATGTTTCACGTGGGTGGCTCCTTCATCTGCAACATCATGCTGTGCCACGGCGCCTCGGTTGCCATTGACGCGGAGTTCAGCACGGAGCGTTTCTGGGCAACCGTCAAGAAGACGGGAGCCACGATGGTTTTCCTACTCGGTGTGATGGCAACTTTCCTCGCGAAGCGACCGCCTTGCGCAGATGATCGTGACCATACGATGCGCTTGATGTTCATGGTGCCTTTGCTCGATGACGTCGCCGCGTTCGCCGATCGGTTTGGCGTAGCCGTCTATACCATCTTCAACATGACGGAAGTGGCAACACCCACTTTCTCGGCGCCAAACCCGCAGCAACCAGGTACCTGCGGTCGTGTGCGTGACGGCGTGGAAGTGCGCCTGGTGGATGAGTTTGACTGTGAGGTAGCGCCAGGCACTGTTGGCGAGATGGTCGTGCGGATGGACCGACCTTGGGGCATGAACCATGGGTATTACAAAAATCCGCAGGCGACGGTGTCTGCCTGGCGCAACGGCTGGTTTCATACGGGCGACGCGTTTCGTCAGGACGACGATGGCAATTTCTACTTCGTCGATCGCATCAAAGATGCCATTCGGCGTCGTGGCGAAAACATCTCCAGTTACGAAGTGGAGACCGAGGTGGCAGCCTACGCCGACGTACGGGAGGCTGCGGCGATACCTGTGCCCAACGAATACGGCGACGACGACGTCATGGTTGTGGTTGCGCCAGTCAACGACGTTGCGCTCGCCCCGGAAGCGTTATTTGACTTCCTGATCCCGCGCATGGCGCATTTCATGTTGCCGCGCTATGTGCGCGTCGTGGACGAATTACCGAAGACTCCCACGGCTAAAGTACAGAAGCACAAGTTGCGCGACGCAGGCGTCACGAAAGGCACCTGGGACCGCGAGGCGCATGGTATTCGTGTAACCCGACACGGCGTCCAACGTGCCTGAAGCGTGTCTGCCTGTCAGTCGTCTGTCAGGCCCAACATCTGCGGGAAGTTGGGTTGGCCGTTGCCTGCCGTTTGTCCGCCATCCACGGGGATGACCGCGCCATTCACATAAGACGCGTCGTCGCTTGCGAGGAAGCCGACAACCTTGGCGACTTCGTCCGCTTGTCCAAACCGACGCATTGGATGATGTTTGGCATAGTAGTCGGCGATTTCCGCGTGGCGTGTGAGTCCACGCGCGAGTGGCGTAACTGTCAGTCCAGGGCAAACCGCGTTGGTGCGAATATTGAAACGACCGAGATCAATTGCCAGGTTGCGCGTGTAGTTGACTACTGCGCCTTTGGCGGCATTGTAGGCCGAGAAACTATTATCCCCACCCATGCCTGATACGGATGCCGTGTTAATGATCGCTCCGCCGCGCCGCGCCTTCAGATGTGGAATAGCCGCGCGACAGCCGTAGAACACCGAGTTCAGATCGATATCCAGAATGCGCTGCCAGTCGTCTGTCGCGAGCCCGTCGGTCGCTCCAAACGTGCCAATGCCGGCGTTGTTGAACAAGATGTCCAGACCGCCGAAATGGTTAACGCCAGTCGCGATCAGTGTTTCCACCTGATCGGCATTGCTGACGTCGACGCTGACGAAGATGGCGCGCTCAGTTCCGCCGCACGCAGCGATCAGCTCTTCGGCCGCATCCGCGTTGATGTCGCCCAACACGAGCGACGCACCCTCGTCAGCCATCAGCCTCGCCGTCGCCGCGCCAATGCCCGAGTTCGCGCCTGTAATCACGGCGACTTTCTTGTCCAGCTTGCCCATGTGCTATCGCGGTCCGGATACGTTGGGAGCGACTACGTTGACCACCGCCGAGACGCCAACGCGGTGACGGGTCATGCCAAAACCGCTGGTCCAGGACGTCGCCTGAAAAGGCATTTCGACCGTGCCCCGGTCTGCGAGTCGCGCAAATACCTGTTCACCCTCTTCGACGCCATGGCCGTTGAAGTTCAGGTACGGTTCGATTGCCATGCTGGACACCTCCTCTAAGGTTGAATTGGCTTGTGTGTCTCGCGCATTTAGCTACGAGTTGTCGTTCGCCTCGATAAACCGTTCGAGCATCTCGGTTGGGACTGCACCACCTTGCTGAGCACGTAACTTACCCTGGCGGTCGAAGATGAGGAAGCTCGGGGTCCCGATGAATCGCTGACCGGTCAACTGTGCGAACCACTCGGCACCGCTCATGAACGGCGTTATCAGGTTTGGGTAGGTGATCGAGTGTCTGGCTATAAAACCTTTGGCGGCCTGCTGATCCTCACCGTCCAATGAGATACCCACCACCGTCACGTCGGCATCTTCGTTGAATTCGTGAAAGTCCTGGTACGTGTGCGCTTCGCGATTGCAGATGTGACAGTCCGACGCCCATATTTTCACGACAACCCACTGTCCTTTGCCGAGGTAGCCTTGCAACTCGTTGCCGGTGGGCGTGAAGCGCTGCAGATCAGTGGCCGCAAGCGGTAGGGTCACGCAGAGAATACTCAACACAACAAGAAGACGCGCAAACATAGGTTCAGTCTCGACAGAAGATGTTCGTGGTGCGGACGGGGAACGGATAATCTAGTGCTTTAACAGAACGGAGGCCACTGGCGGCAGTGGGCAGATCGAAGAGTTTCTGCTGCGCTACAGCGGCGAGGGCATCCAGCACATAGCGTTGCGCTGCAACAACCTGCTCGTGGCCTGGGATCGGTTGCGTGCCAATGGCGTACCGTTCATGACCCCACCGCCCGATACGTATTATGAAATGCTGGACGAACGATTGCCCAATCACGGTCAGCCGGTGGATGAGTTGCGCGCTCGCGACATACTGCTTGATGGCTCTACAAACGACGGCGATCCGCGGTTGTTGCTGCAGATATTCTCGGACACTGTACTGGGCCCGGTCTTTTTTGAGTTCATTGAACGTCAGCGTGATGAGGGTTTTGGTGAAGGAAACTTCAAAGCGCTGTTTGAATCCATTGAGCGTGATCAGATTAAACGTGGTGTTGTAGGTGAGGTCACTTGATGCAAAGTTGGATTGAAAGTGCGAACTCGGTGGATACCGAGTTTCCGCTGCAGAACCTGCCGTTTGGCGTAGCGTCGATCGGCGAGACGTCGCCGCGCTGCGTGACAGCTATCGGTGACTACGTGCTCGACCTCGCTGTCTGTGAACAAACCGGTTTGCTTCGGCTAGACGCTGGCGGGGGCGGTAGTGTGTTTGCGGCGCCTTCGATCAACGCCTTTATGACGCTTGGTGCGCCCGCTTGGGCGCGCGTGCGCGAGCAGTTGCTCGAACTGTTACGTGAGGGTGGCGATGCGCGGATACGGGATGCCAATGCACTGCGCGAGCAGGTTTTGCGGCCACTCGCGGAAGCGACGCTGCAGTTGCCTATACGGGTCAATGAATACACCGATTTTTATGCAGGTAAACAACACGCGTTTAACGTTGGGTCCATTTTCAGGGGGCCGGAAAACGCGTTGCCACCCAACTGGTTGCACATCCCGATCGGGTACAACGGGCGCGCCTCGACTGTCGTTGTCAGTGGCACTCCTATTCATCGGCCGTTAGGACAGTTAAAGAGCCAGGAAGATCCGGTGCCGCGCTTTGGGCCATGCGAGCGTCTCGATATCGAACTCGAGCTTGGTGCCGTGGTTGGCATACCCAATCGCATGGGCGAGCCGGTCACCGTCACACAGGCTGACGACATGATCTTTGGCTACGTGTTGTTAAACGACTGGTCGGCGCGGGACATTCAAGCATGGGAGTACCAACCCCTGGGGCCGTTCCAGGGGAAAGCGTTTGGCACGACGATCAGTCCCTGGGTTGTCACCAAAGCGGCATTGGAGCCGTTTCGGACGAGTACGCCGGAACGCGAAGTTCCGTTGCTGCCTTACTTGGTTGAGCATTGTCCGATGTCGTACGACATCCACCTTGAGACGACGATCACACCTGCGGGTGGCACACACGCCACGATATTGTCACGCACCAACGCGAGACATCTTTACTACTCAGCCGCGCAACAGCTTGCTCATCACGCGATAGGTGGCTGCCAGATGAACACGGGGGATCTGCTCGGCTCGGGCACCATCTCCGGCCCGAGCGCCGATGAATACGGTTCGCTGCTGGAGATGTCCTGGGGCGGCAAGCATCCGATTAAGCTGGAGAGCGGCGAGACGCGTACATTTATCGAAGACGGCGATGAGCTGACATTACGGGGCTGGTGTGAAGGCGAAGGTCATCGTATTGGCTTTGGTGACTGCGCTGGTGTGATCCTTCCGTCAAAGCCGTTTTCCGGATGAAGCGCTCAACGTGCGCCGAGCCCACTTGCGATATGTGATGCCAGGGACTCAGCCTCGCGACCGGCACCGTAAAGGATCCCGGAGCGTCGGTGTTCTACATAATTGAAGCCGAGGAAGTGCAGGTTCGGCGCCGCCGTCTTCCAGCCGGATTGTTCCGGATGCCCGCCAGCATCGAAGACGGGTGCGTTCAACCAGTCCAACGCACGCTCGTACCCGGTGGCCCACACAATGCTCTGGATATGTTCGCCGCCCAGGCGCACGTGGCGTGGTCCGTTGACCGCATGGTGCGGCAGGGTCGATTCGGTGGGTGTAGGCGCTGACAGCGACTGGTCTTGAATCAGCTGATCGATTGCCTGCAGTGTGCGTTGTCGAAACGCGTCTCCAAAACGCATGTTGTCCGCGAGGCTCCTGTCAAAACTTGCCCTGCCCGCGTCCAGTGAGTTGAGCCGGCCCGCGAGCTGTATACCCCGTGCAGCCAGATTGCGCAGGCTCAAGTGCTCCTGTCCCGCCCGCCCGCTTAGTATCGGGTCATGGTTGAATCGATGACCCGGGTCATCCAAAGCGCGCCAATGCCGGTCCAGCCAACCAAGTTCACGCTGCCATGTAATGATATCGCGGCCGCGATAGTGCCTTGGAACGTCCCCGATGCGGCTCGTTGCAAGGGTTACACCCCGCCCGGCGTTATTGAGCTCTGCCGCAATCTGCGCCCCCGACTGACCTGACCCGATTACCAGCACATTGCCGGATGGCAGGTCTGATGGGTTTCGATAGTGGGCACTGTGTAGTGAAAACACATCAGCAGCACTGGCCGCCATCGCTGGTGTTTTCGGCACCTGATACGTACCGGTAGCCATGACCAGGTGCCGTGCCCGAAGCGTCTCGCCAACAGCGGTATCCAATACCCAGCCGTTGTCACTCGGAGCGGCATGGGTCACTTCGACGCCGGTCCAGATGTCGCCACATCGAGCGACATAGTCATTGAGGTAAGCGACCAGATCGTCGCGTGGCAGGAAGCCGTCCGGGTCGGTGCCTACGTAAGGCAGCCCTGCCAGTTGTACCGACCAGTTGGGTGTTACGAGGCAGAATGAGTCCCAGCGTTGTGATTGCCACGACTCTGCGATCCGTCCTTTTTCGAGCACCAGATGCTCCACGCCATGCTCACGTAACGCGGCGCTTAGCGATAAACCCGCCTGGCCCGCGCCAATGACGGCAACATCCACGCGGGTATTTCCGCTCGCCATGCTGATGCCGACGTTGCGCAGTCAGGCCTTGCGCCGGCTGATGCGTTCGCCTAGTTCGATTTCGAACTCGATAAAACCGATTGGCGGTGGTTCTATACCCGCCTGAGACAACATGTTGTGCGCCTGGCCGCGGTGGTGGACTTGATGTTGAAACAGGTTGGAGAAGTAGACGCTACGTGACACTTCCCAGTACTCGGGTTCAGCCAGTAAGGTCTTGAATCCCACCGCCTCGTTTAGCGCCGCCTCATCCATGTCCCGGGTCAGATCGATGTAATAACGGTTCATGTCGTCTTGTATTGCTCGCATCTCGGCAAGCGTGCCCGCGACTGGCTCGTCTAACGATCCAAACCGGCTCGGGTGCACACCTTCCAATCGTTCCTGGTACAAGAGGTCGACCAATACGATGTGATTCAACGTGCCGAAGATACTGCCGAAAAAAGCCCCCCGGTCGAGCGTCAGGTCGGCCTCGGAAAGAGCCGCGCAGGCCTCGTATAAACGGCCGTTTGCCCAGGCACTGAAGCGTGCCACGCGATGTGGATGAGCCAACATGGGTGTTGATCCGAGAAAGATAGCGGCGACGGGGAGCGTAACGTTTAATCCGGCTCGCCTCTAGCCATAGAGATATCGCCTCACGGTGGCAGGACGACGAGAATCGCATCAAGTCCCAGCAGAGGAAAATGCATCGTGAACAGAATATTGGTTGCCATCATCATCGCCGTCATGTCATGGAACGTACACGCCGACGATCCGCCTGTAATGGTGCCGATCAAACGGTTGACGTTGGATTACGCGGTGCGCGCGGCGCAGGCGACCATTGCCGCGTGCCGCGAGCAGGGGATGAATATCACCGTTGCGATTGTGGATCGTGGGGGGCACGTGCAGGTGGCGCTGCGCGATACCCTGGCGATGCCGTTGTCATTAACGATTGCCGAGCAGAAAGCCTACGCGGCCATGAATTTCAATGTGCCAACGTCAGAAATGGCGAATCGTTTTACGTCGCCGTTCTCAGTGGGAAAGGTGCAGGGCATCATTCTGTCTGCCGGCGGGCTGCCAATCACCGCGGGTGGTTCTATCCTTGGCGCCATTGGCGTCAGTGGAGCGCCATCGGGGCAGGTGGATGAAGAATGTGCGCAAGCGGGTATCGACTCGATCAGCGACGATCTGGAGATGGCCGAGTAGCGCTCGCGAGTACAGCCCGTATGGGTACGGCGTACAGGTGGGGCTTGTGAGTACGGTCTAACTGTCCAGGGGAAGCCCGGCGGACTGCTCGCACCGGACCCTGCGCGCTTGTTCCGACTCAAGCAGGTAGTGATATCTCCGCCTAACGTAGCGTGTGTTCAACGCTCGCGACAGGTAATACACATCCTAGACCGTAAGGCTCAGGCCTGCGGCCCCGTGACGAAGGTTTCGCTGCGGCTCAATGTTGGTGAATGCCTGGAAGCCAGCGCAAAACCTCGCGCTGTTGGCGCGGAGGATCTCGCTGCAAGGAGTTGTCCCGCACATGACGCCCCGCCAGCCGAGCGGATACACCTTCTCCGAATATGGCGCTGGCGGATACGGAATGGCGGCTGATGCCGCGGACGCCATCACATCCGCCGGTGTACTCGCAATCGATACGTTGCGTGGAACCGTGTTGCGTATACGTTGCATACGGCGAACTTGATTCAATAGCCTGCAGCTGGACGTCGTCCCCTTCATGCACAATCCGCGGGCCCGCCACCAATGAACACCAATTGCATTGTCATGCCGGGGTGTCAGACAAGCGCGGTGTCAGGCAAGCGCGGCCGCGATGTGCTCCCCAAACGTGTTGGTGTTCGTGGTGCCGCCCAGGTCCCGTGTACGTTTGTCCGCCTGGTCCAACACCGCATCAACCGCCGTGTTGATGGCGTTGCCAGCCTGCCGCAGCTTGTCATCTTCGCGTTGCTCACCGAGCCAGGCCAGCATCATCCCGGCTGACAGAATGAGCGATGTCGGATTGGCGATGTTCTGTCCCTGAATGTCGGGCGCGGAGCCGTGCTGCGCTTGTGCGCAGACTAGCCCGGTCTCGGCGTTTGCATTGACCGACCCGGCCAGGCCAAGGCCACCCGAAAGCTCGCTGGCCAGATCGGACAAGATATCCGCATAGAAGTTGGTCGTGACGATCACGTCAAACTGGCCCGGGTCACGCACAAGGTGTGCGGCCATGGCGTCCACGATCACATCGGTCAGTTCGATATCTGGAAACTCTACTGCCACCTTGCGGACTTCGCGCATGAACAAGCCATCCGTCATCAGGAAGTTGTTGGCTTTGTGTACGGCAGTGACCTTCTTGCGGCGTTGCGCGGCTGACAAGAACGCCTGCCGGGCGATACGCTCACAGGCTTTGGCCGTGATCTTGCGCACGGACATTGCCAGGTCTTCAGTTGGCATAAACTCGCCGATACCCTGGTGCATGTTGCGATCAGGGTAAAAGCCCTCGGTGGCCTCGCGCATGATCACGAGGTCCATATCACCGCCCCGACACGGTACGGATGGACGGGTTCTTGCTGGGCGGATGTTGGCGTACAGGTCGAGCCCGACACGAAACCCGGCGGACACGTTGACGCCGCCTTGCTCTCGTGGCGGGTAATCCATATGTGATTGTGGACCGAGCAGGATTCCGTCGAATTGTCTGGCCTGCTCGAGAGTTTCCTGGCGAATGGTGATGCCGTGTTTCTCTAAGCTGTCGAATCCGGCGTCCTCGTAGGTGTACTCAAGGTCCAGACCATATTTCTGATCCGCAGCTTTCAGGACCTGCATGGTCGCTTCAGTGATTTCCGGGCCAATGCCGTCGCACGGCAACACCATAATGCGCATAGTTCTAAATCTCTGACCTGAACGGCGTTAGTTTACATCGTCAGGCGAGCGACTAATGGGCCCTTCGTCTGCCTGACACAGGACGCACGCGCCCTGGCCCCGCGTACCCGATACACACGGCGGAGGCAATGGCGAAGCCAATGCACATCTGGAAACCGAATGCGTAGCTACCGGTGACGTCGTATAACACCCCGGTCAGCCACGCGCCGGAGGCAGCGCCGATGGAGCAGGCGACACCCAGCAGTCCAAACACGCGACCGTACCACCGTCCGCCAAACAGCTCCGCACCAATCGCGCCGAACAGCGGCGCCGTGCCCGCGCCCAGTAATCCGACTGCGGCGACGCACAGGTAAAGTTGCCAGTGGCTGGCCCCTTCCAGCATGAACAGAAACGTAATGAAGCAGATGATGTAACCGAGCATAGCCAGTGCCCACCCCCACTCGCGGCCGATGCGGTCCGAGATCCAGCCGACAGCAATCTGTCCGGGAATCCCGATTAACACCATCAAGCCGAGTGCCCACGCACCTTCACTGATACTGAAACCAGCCTCGATGAAAAACTTCGTCTGGTGCACTTGCACGGCGTAGTGATTGAACAGTGAGAACAAGTAGGCAAATACCACTGCCCAGAATCGCGGCTCTCTGGCGATCCGGGCATAGGTCCAGTCGATGGCTGCAAAAGCCTTGTCGACAATTTCCTCAGTTTGCCCTGGCGCTCCTTGCGCACCGGGCGCGGCGCCGTCAGCCAGCAAACCCAGATCCTCAGGTTTACGGCGTTGCGCAATGATGTTCAGCGGCACGATGGTGATGACGATGAGCGCCGACAGGCCAAGACAGGCTTCACGCCAGCCAACCGATTCTATGAATCCCTGCAGCGATGGGAACAGGACGATGCCGCCAACGCCAACGCCCGAAAACGTAATGCCGAGCACCAGCCCACGGCGGCTGACAAACCAGTTGGGCAGGAATGTCGTATGGCCGATATAGCTCACAGCAACGCTGCCGCCGACGGTCAACGCACCCAGCGTCAGGTATAAGCCCCATAACGAATTGATGAACGGTGTCAGGCCAAGACCGAGCGCGATGGTCAGGGCGCCTACGGGTATGACGCGTTGCGGGCCAAAACGCTCCATCAGCGTGCCTACAAACGGCGTGATTAACATGGACGCCAGAAAGCCGAACGCAAAAATGCCTGAGGTTGCGCCGCGGTCCCAGCCGTACTCATCCAATATGGCTGGGTACAGCAGAGAGAAGGCCGTCCGCGAATTCACGCCGATCGCCATCGTGATAAAGGCGACGGCGACAACAATCCAGCCGTAGTAGAACGGTAATCGGGCGGACCAGTGTGTTTTGGGCATGCGCCAATCGACCGATGCGGTGATGTGGAATGGAAGCCGCGCACCATAGCACGGCCGTGGCGGCGCTCTATCAACGTTGCTCCGCTGCTGAACCGACAGGGACGTGGCGACGAGTTCGGTGTCCCGGTAGCATCTCAGGTTTACAAATGTTTTGTGGAGGTGCGCGCGTGTCGATGTCAAAGCGTCACACCCATCGTAGTTATGTCAGCTACATCGATAAGAGTCGCGAGTTTTATGCCGCGCATGGATACGAGAATCCGTACGCATGGGCGACGCACCGCGACGTGCCGTTTACTGCATTGTCAAAGCCTTTGGCAGAGTCTCGGGTGGGTGTGGTAACCACGGCCGATATCGGGCCGCGCTCCGATGGCCGCGCTGTGCGCCAGTACGTGCAGCGCGCGGAGGAGACTTACCAGTTACACACGGACATGTCGTGGGACCGCCAGGCGACGCATATGAATGACGCTGAGTCGTTTCTGCCGCTGCACGCGCTGGCCCGCCACCAGCGAGTGGGCCATATCGGCTCGTTGAGCCCGCGTTTCTATGGCGTGTCCACCGAGTACAGCCAACGTTTGACGACCGAACAGGATGCCCCCGAAATTGCGGCGTGGATGCGCGAGGACGACGTCGACGTCGCAGTTCTCGTCGCCATCTGACCGGTGTGTCACCAGACCGTGAGTCTGGTCGCACGGCATCTGGAATCCATCGGCATTCCAACCGTAACGCTCGGCTGCGCGCGCGACATCGTTGAGGAGTGTGGCGTGCCGCGTTTCCTGTTCGTTGATTTTCCGCTCGGAAATCCGTGTGGGAAGCCTTTCGATCGCGACATGCAATACAACATTGCTAGCGGGGCACTGGAACTGCTGAGCAAGGCATTTCAACCGCGCACGACGGTGCAGCGCGCTGAGATCTGGGACGCTACCGACGATGCGACGTGGAGAGCGCAATACATGCGCGTAGACGATTCCAATCGTGAACAACTGGCCCACGCGGGCGCCGAGCGTCGCCGACGTCAGGCCGCCGGTGTCAAGTCTTAACCCGTCTGAAAGAGGTGAACCGGAATGAATAATCTACTTCCGAAATCCGTCGATATTTTCGATGACACGATGCGCGAAGGGCTGCAAATAGAGAGTCCGGATATCCCCGTGTCTGAAAAACTGCGGCTGCTTGATGCTATCGGTGAGATGGGTGCAAAACGCATCTCGATAGGCTCTTTTGCGCATCCAAAGTGGACGCCTTCCATGGCCTGCATCGATGAGATCGCGGAACGGTTTGAGCCGAAGCCTGGCATCGAATACACCGCTGCCGTATTCAACAAACGCGGATACGACCGAGCGGATGCTTATTTCCCGAAGATCAATGTGCGCGGCCGCAAGTACGCGACGCATGTGGAACTGTGCGACTCGTTTGCGCGCCGCAACTACAACCGTACGCAAGGCGAGATGATCGCAGCCATGGATCAGGCTGTCGAAAATGCCGTGTTGGATGGCGCAACGTCCGCGTCAGTCGCGCTGGGTAACCCATTTGGATCTAACTTTGAAGGCGCCTTCTCGTTGGCGCAGCGCATGGAACTGTTGGATCTGATGATGGGCAAATGGGCGTCAGTCCAGATTCCGGTCAAAAAGGTCTCGTTCCTGGACGCGATGGGCTGGAACATGCCGCATACCGTGCGTGAAACTATCATGGCAATACGGGACAAGTATCCTGAGATTGAGACCTATCACATGCATCTGCACAACACGCGCGGCGCGACTATCGCCAGTTGTTACGAGGCATTGATGTTGGGGGCGACGGAGTTCGACACCTCGCTGGGTGGCATGGGCGGTTGTCCTTATTGCGGCAACGGACGTGCGGCAGGTCACGTACCAACCGAAGATCTGGTGCACATGTGCCATGAGATGGGCATCGAGACTGGTTACGACCTGGTGAAGGTTATCGAGGCGGCCGCCATCGCCGAGGAGGTGGTTGGGCACCCGCTTAAAGGACACGTGTCCAAGGCAGGCCCCAATCCATACGGCGAAGCGTGTTATCCGATTGACATGAACTTCGTCGAAACGCTGGACGAAGCTTCTCACTTCCGCAACGGGCATGATGTGTACGCGCATCAAATCTCTCCGTGGCGGGACGGTGACGCCCTCACGCGTGCAAGTCGCGCGTAGGTAAACAGCACACAGATAGACAGACAGCGGCCGGTTCTGGCTGCAAAATGCAGGGATTGGCTGCGGCGCTACGAGTGCAAGGCCGACGTTAATTAACAGGTAATGGCGCGCGCAAGCGCGCGCTGCCAACAGAGGGCTTTAGGACCATGTTGCAGGATCGGTACGGACTGGACTTAACAACGGATTCCAACGACGCGCGTGATGCCTACGTTGCTGGTACGGATGCGATGTTGGCTGCGACCGAACATCCTGGTGCGATGCTTGAAAAAGCCGTTGCGGCGGACCCGCAATTTGCGCTGCCACACGTCGCACTCGCCCGTGAGCATCAACTGAACGGACGCGCGAGGGAGGCGCGGGCTGCCGCCGAACATGCGGAAGAACTTGCGGCAAACGCGACCGAACGCGAGCGCCAGCATGTGGAAATCTTCAAGCGGATGGTCACGGGCCGCGCGCCTGACGCACTGGACCTGACCCGCGATCACATGAGCAAGTGGCCGCTGGACGCGTTCGTGTTGTCGCCGTCCTGCGGCGTGTTTGGACTGATCGGCTTCAGCGGTCGCGTTGGGCGCGAACCGGAACAACTGGACCTGCTGGAACCACTGGTCGGCGCTTACGGGGATGACTGGTGGTTCTTGAGCGCATACGCGTTTGCGCTTTTGGAGATGGGACACTGGGAGCGTGCCAGCGAACTCATCCAGAAGTCGCTGGAACAGTTCCCCCGTAACGCCCATGCAGCCCATATCTATGCGCACGCGCTATATGAAGGTGGGCAGGACAAAACGTCGCACGCCTACCTGGAAGAGTGGATGCCTGAGTATCACCGCGACGGCTTATTGCACTGTCACCTGTCCTGGCATCAGTGTCTGATGCGCATGATTGCCGGTGACATCAACGGCACGTGGGAGATATTTGATGCCAACTGTGCGCCAGGCACTTCAACGAGTCCCGCCATTAACGTGATGTCGGATGGCACTGCGCTGTTGTGGCGCGCGGGGCTCGCGGGCTACGACCCGACAACAGCCCGATGGCAGAAACTGCGCGAGTACGGCGAACAGACGTTCCCCAAACCGATGGTGTTTATTGATGCGCACGGCGGCTTACCGTACGCAGCTCTGGGCGATCAGGCAGGCTTACAGCGCCATATTGATCTGGTGCATGAGTTGGCTGAGAAGGGTCGCCTTCCGGCGGGCACGGTTGGCGCTACGTTGACCGAGGCATTTGGGGCCTATGCAAACGGCGACTGGAGTAAGACCATCTCAACGTTGGAGCCGGTGCTCGACGAAGTTGTGCGCATCGGAGGCTCGCGCGCGCAGCGTGACCTCATCAACAACACACTCCTCGCCGCCTACATCAAGGACGGTCGCCCGGAAGCAGCGCATGCGATGGTCGAACAGATGACCGACCGCTCACCCAGCGTGCCGGTCGCGGGGTTGAACTAGACGCCCGCGGAGCGAGTCGGTCCGCAAGATAGGTAACGTCCCGGTCAACTGGTCGGGTCCCGGGCCCGCTGTACTGGCGGACCCGGATAACTGCTGGCTCAGCTGTCTAAACCAGGCAATGCGTCCAGACCTCGTACGTTCTGGCCGGCGTATCGCCGCAGCCGGATGTCTGCCTGCTCTTTGTGCCCGGCAAAATGCTCCAGCGCGCACAGTCGCGAACAGTATTCACCCACGTGTACGGACGCTTCCTCGGTGATGCGTTGGTAAGTGCAGGTCTTGATGAACTTGCCAACCCATAAGCCGCCTGTATAACGCGCCGCTTTTTTGGTGGGCAACGTATGGTTGGTGCCAATGACCTTGTCGCCGTAAGAAACGTTGGTCTCGGCGCCCAGGAAAAGGGCGCCATAGTTGGTCATGTTGTTCAGGAAGTATTG
>JACLAC010009609.1_pt1 | contig 26284 bp, 25 predicted proteins | sample 8027881 | NCBI WGS metagenome assembly JACLAC01 (sample SAMN15725517, study PRJNA655200) | protist metagenome | isolation source: fluorescence activated cell sorting (FACS) single amplified genomes of... | place: Spain: Blaines Bay Microbial Observatory, Mediterranean Sea | collected 2016-01-19 | reverse complement strand
CACTTCCTCGGCAGGTTCAATTATCGCCTTTCACAAGGCGCGTGGCGACCTCCAGTCGGGAGACCTGGGCGTACTGTGTTCTTTCGGCGCAGGCTACAGCATTGGCAGTGTAGTTGTGCGCAAAGTCTAAACATAGCACTGTTAAAGATTTTGATAAGTAAGAGAGTCTCAGCAAGCCCCACCCCCGCACCCCAAAAAAAACGGCCCCAAAAGGAGCCGTTTTTTTTCTGAGGGCAGACGCCCTATAAACCTTCAATCATGTGGTCGATGGCTGCTTTAATTTCATCGTCTGAACAGCTCATACACAATCCTTTAGCGGGCATTGCGCCAATACCCCCAATAGCATTGGCGTAGACTGTATCTAGCCCTGCGGCCAACCGAGCAGTCCAATCACCTGCATTCCTAAACTTTGGGGCGCCGGCAGCGCCCGACGAGTGACAAGCCAAACATGACTGGTTGTAAACCTCTTCACCCGACTTCGGACCGGCTGCGGCTAACAAAAGACCCTTTGCGCAATCGTCTCCCGCCACACACACTGAGCCTACTGGCTTTATCCGTTCTGCAATCGCATCTTCAACCGAACCGGCATTGGCAAACGCACTAAAAGCGATAACTAAACTCAACAAAGTCGCTTTATATTGGCTCATAACTTGTACTAATTTCATTTTTACTACCTCTTGAACTTCTCAACTTAACTTCTGATTGAACTCTGGCTAGTCACCGCGTGCAACGAAACGCGAACGCTGCGGTTAGCGTACCATTTTCGATCTATCTCTTACCCATACGACTGCGACAGCCAAAGAGTTTACATGATTGCCTCAGCAAATTATGACACCACAATCATCTTGCGCCACCTTTACCAGCTCCAGCCCTCAATGGCACCGCTACCGATCCGGGCGGCCATTACTCTTCTAATATTATAACGACTTAGCCGGTTTACAGAAGTAAATACTGCATTAGCCGCTAGCATCCAAGCAAAACCCAAGTAGTCCGTCGGTACTCCCCATCGGCAGCATACAGCTGGCACTAGCAGCCTTCCACACCGACGCCCAGACACCCCCTCACCACAAATTGACAAACATAAAAACGCCGCCTTGCATCTCTCCAAGCCGCACATTAATCGCTAATCTTGAAGCGTAAGCAATAAACGACTACCTCAAACAACATAAGCAGCGCAATGTTCTCGTCAAAGGTCGGCCGTATGTATTTTGAACCACAACAGAGGGAAAGCCCAAATGGCTAGCAACATTAACGAAATGTCTAACAATATGGATATGCCCTCCAGCCCAAAACGTCTGGCACTCTTTTTCCGGCGCACTTATTTAGCCTGGCTTATATTTTCGCCAAGTCTTTGTCTTACGTTTGTTGCTTGGTCGATCACTAACAAATCCCATCAGCAGCATACAAGCGATTTATTTATATTCAAGGTCGCCCAAACTCTCCAAGCCATCCAGCAGCGCATGCAGGGATATGAACAGGTTCTGCGCGGCGGCATAGGATTATTTAAATCGAGTGTACACGTTAGCCGCCAAGAATTTAATGACTACGTGACTAATTTAGAAGTTGATAAACATTGGCCTGGCATCCAAGGAATTGGCTATGCGGTAATGTTGAGACCGGAAGAAAAAAACGATTTTATCGACGCCGTACGACTTGAGGGCTTCGATGAATTTAAGGTTTTTCCGTCAGGAGTGAGAGAAAAATACAGCAGCATCCTCTACCTTGAACTATTCACTGCTAGAAATCAGCGCGCTTTTGGCTATGACATGTACTCGGAAAATGCGCGGCATGTCGCAATGGATATTGCTCGCGACAATGGCGACGTAGCCTTTTCTGCCAAAGTCAAACTGGTTCAAGAAAATGGCGAAGATTTGCAGAATGGATTTCTCATGTATCTACCTTTATATCGAAATGGTGCCCCTATAGAAAATATAGAGCAACGTCAAAAAGAACTGATCGGCTATGTCTACAGCCCATTCCGAATGGACAATTTAATTGAAGGCATTCTATTAAATGAAAAGCAGCGCCAAATAAATTTTTAAATATATGATGGAAGCACAGCAAACCCCAAGGATATTCTGCACACTCCGAAAAAAAATAAAAATAACTTGGTTGATTCTTACGAGAAAGAATTTAAACCTGCATTTTCTTCAACTAGATTAGTTGAATTTCCTGGCCGCAACTGGACGGTGAGATTTTACAGCACCGCCGCTTTTGAGAGCGCGGCTGAAAGCAACTTGTCCAAATTAATCGCATACGCCGGATCAGCCCTATCAATTCTTTTATTGATTATCCTGCTAAATATTTCAATCAGCACCAGAAATTTTCGTGCTGCACGTGATGAATCAAAAATCTTAATCGATCGATTAAAAGCGGGAGCGTCGGCCGGAATCGTAGGAATTTGGGACTGGAATGTTAAAGACAATATTTTGAACTGGGATGCCGTTATGTTTAGCCTGTACGGTATCGATCAGTCAATTTTTGGCGATTTGAATGAAGCATGGCTGGCCAGAGTACACCCCGACGACAGGGCTTACGTTGATGAGGAAATGCAAGCAGCTCTTAAAAATGAGCGAGAATACCGCCCTGAGTTTCGTATCTTATGGCCAGACAATTCTGTGCGCTATATCAAGGCAGTATCGAAAACTTCTTTCGACGAATCAGGCAATCCAACACGCGTTGTAGGCGTCAACTACGACATTACTGAACAAAAAAATCTTCAAATCCGTCTTGATAAAGAGGCTTCGTATGATCAGCTTACACAACTGCCTACTCGTCGCTTAATTAATGATAGGTTAAAGCAAGCTATCGCTTTCAGTGATCGCAACAAGAAAAGCATGGCTATTCTCTGTATTGATTTGGACGGATTTAAAGAGGTCAACGATACCTGCGGACACCACGTGGGTGACTGGCTACTAAGAGAAGCTTCTATGCGTATTCAAGCGTGTTTGCGCGCAACCGATACGGTTGGACGTTTAGGAGGAGACGAATTTGTGGTCATTCTCCCAGCTATTTACGAAAACGCTGAGGATATAGCCGAAAAAATACGAAAAACGCTAGAAGCACCTTTTGAAAGGGCGAATGAAAAAGCCCTGCACATTTCATCGAGTATTGGCGTAGCAATTTACCCTACCCATGCACACAGCCAGGCCTTGTTAATTGAGTGTGCCGATCATGCAATGTATAAAGCTAAGCGAAAAGGGCGCAATAATGTGGTGGTCTTTAGCGACACTAGCAAGGTGCTCTGGTCTAATTGAACTGGACACTCTAATTTTGGACTATGATGCCATGAATTGGAGTGTTTATGAACGAGAAACGCATTTACAAGCGATACCCGCCTTCGTTTAAAGAAGAAGCCGTCGCCTTGGTGACCGAGCAAGGCTATTCAGTTATTGATGCTGCTAAATCGCTGAGCATTCGCCCTAATCAGCTTTACGACTGGAAAGCAAAGCTGGAAGCAGACAAGGAAGGCTCGGCGCTGTCTGCTGACGAGCGAACTGAGCTAAAAAGCCTGCGTAAGGAAGTTAAAGCTTTGCGCATGGAGAAAGACATTTTAAAAAAGGCCAGCGCCTTCTTTGCGAAAGAAATGAAGTAAAGTATCGCTTTGTGTGTCGGCACTCACAGGCTTACCCCGTTACGATGCTGTGTAGCGCAATGCAAGTGAGTTCGTCAGCGTATTACGATTGGCTGAAACGGCCAGCTAAGGTGATCACAGCTGATGAGCTGCAACTTTATCGCCGTGCTAAAGCACTCTTTGCTGCCAGCCGGAATAGCCTGGGTAGTCGCGAGCTGTCAAAAAAACTGCGTGAAGAAGGCTTTGCCATTGGTCGTTACCGTACCCGCACACTGATGCGTAAGCTCGGTCTTAAAGTGCAGCAGCGTGTGAAGTATAAAGCCACAACAAAACGCAAACACAGCGATGCGGTAGCTGATAACTTGCTCAATCAGAACTTTAACCCTGTGGCAATGAATGAGGTATGGGCAGGTGACATTACCTATTTGCGGACGGGTGAAGGCTGGTTGTATCTGGCTGTGATTATGGATTTATATTCCCGGCGCATTGTTGGCTGGTCAATCGACAAACGAATGACACAAGCGCTTGTGAGTCGAGCGATGATAAAAGCCATTAACCTGCGGCAACCCAAGCGTGGCTTAGTCTTCCACAGTGATCGTGGGTCGCAGTATACGAGTCGCCACTATCGCAAGCTGTTAGCAGATCATGGCATCCGTGCCTCAATGGGTAGCGTTGGTGCTTGCTGGGATAACGCCGTGGTTGAGCGCTTCTTTGGTAGCTTGAAGCACGACTGGGTTTTAAAGGTCGCTCAACCGACACGCGAACATATGAAGAAAGACGTAGCGGATTACATCCGCTACTACAACAATGATCGGTTACATACGGCCAATAACAGCCTATCGCCGGTTAACTACGAACTGTCCGAAAGGAAAGTGTCCGGTTAGACTTGACCAGAACAAGGGCAAAGCGCCTGAAAACGCCGAATAAGCAAATCTCGTCGATTATGAAAATGCGTCTAGCAAATATCGTCATGTACCTTTGCAACGATACGTAGGGGCCGCCACTAACACCGCAAATTTTAACAGGCAGGGCTAATACATAAATACCGAGAGCCGGCAACTCATGCAAACTAGCTACGTTTTCAAACGCCCGCGCATTGTGCGTTATTATGGCAACATGTGCAGCAAGGCCAAATAGATTTACCAGCGACAAAACTAGCTATATCAATACCTACTGCTTTTATCTGTCGATTTTCAATAAGCTAGGTTGCCGCTTCGGTCATTCTTTCTGCATCGATGCTCAGTTTAAAAAGCTCTGACGTAGAGCCGAAGTATAAAAAGCACAATACCAACGGCTACCATAGTGATGGCCCGCAGCTATCACTATTCCATGAGCAGCCCTGTCGCCAAAAATACTGCATGACGAAAGCACCTATATCGAACAATGCCAGACACTGTTGGAATTGACATTCAGCCACTTGAGCCTTTTGATTGGAAATGAAAAAGAATGCAATGACTCCGACTTCTTTACTCATCAAAATCTAGCCTGCAGAGGCTGCAGAGGCTGCAGAGGCTGCAGAGGCTGCAGAGGCTGCAGGAATAGTTTGATTTCTACCCGAATCCTTGGCTTCATACAGATAATTATCAGCGCGCCTAATAATTTCATCGGTGTATTTTTTGGGTGAGAATCGCTGCATTTTGCGCTGATGGCTAGGGTAAAATGAAAAGAAAAGTTTCACCTTGTGCTTTGGCGTGACTAAGCGGAATCACGAGCTAGCATGCAGTAACTCTGCCAACCGACTAACCTAAATACAAGAAAATTTTCAAAAACCGAGGCTTTGCTATATTAGACTGCTACTCTTAGTAGTGATTATTGATAGCGACTAGGTGTAAAGCCCACCAGCGCACTCGAACTTGGTGCGTGTCCGAGAATTCTGCGGGCTAGACCGGCCAACCATCCGAGCAGTAAGCCAGTGCTTTTACCTTTATCACGAGAACGTTTGAAAGCTACATTTAGCATCTGTATGATTTACAAAAGGCTTCCCACACATTGATCGACAGAGAAGTATTCATGGAAAACAAAAAAAGCATACTACGAAAATTCATTTTAGAAAATTATCTGTATACGGAAGATGAAAGTGCACTAAAGGATGATGATTCGTTCTTAGACAGCGGAATTCTTGACTCAATGGGCATACTTGAAGTCATTGATCTTTTGAATGAAGCATTCAGCATTGAGGTAGAAGACGATGAAATGATTCCTGACAACCTCGATTCAATAAACGATTTACTGGCCTTTATCAAAAAAAAATCACTCGCAAAGTAATTAACATGAATTTGGTTTCTGCACTTTTCGAAAACTCGATCAGCTTCCCCGACCGTCCAGCAATCATTGATTCATCTCTCCCAAAAGAAAAAAACACTTTCAGCTTTGCCGAGCTAGCTAAATTGACAAAAGAATATATTTATATTTTTCAGTCCAGAGGATTCTCCAAAAATTCAATTGTTATCATATGCATGGATAATTCGGTCGAATATGTAGCAGCGCTTTATGCCTGCTGGTCGCTTCGAGTTATTGTTGTCCCAGTGCATGGTCAAAGCAAGCCGAACGAAATCTGGAAGATACACAGCGCTACGACCGCGACAGTATTAATAAGAAAAAAAGAAAAATATCGAAGTACCGCCTTAAATTTTATTGAAACTCTGGAAATGGAATCCGCTTACAACACAATTCCAAAAGATATTTTCAAAAACTTCAAATTTTCGGAAAATAAATTTGGCGCAGATATTTTAACCAATGACGTCGCTCTTATCCTTTTCACTTCTGGCACAACCGGTAATCCAAAGGGAGTAACTTTAACGCACAAGAATCTATTGGCTAACTCAAACTCCATCGTCAGCTATTTGAAATTATCAGAAAGAGATCATATTTATAACGTCCTGCCCTTTACCTACAGCTATGGGAATTCAATATTACATAGCCATATTTTGGCTGGTGGATGTGTACAGCTAGGTTATTCGATGATGTACCCACAGCAGATAGCAGAAGGCTTACTAGAGGAAAATATAACAGGATTTGCAGGTGTCCCAACCACTTTCCATATTCTTCTAAATAAAACAAGTTTCTCTCAGCGCCCACCCAAACTGCGTTATATCACTCAGGCCGGAGGTAGGATGAGTATGGCCATGACCTCTCGTCTGTTAACGCTTTTGCCAAACACCGCTATTTTTATTATGTATGGCCAAACGGAGGCCACGGCAAGGCTAACATATCTGCCCCCAGAAAAACTGCTCGAAAAAGCTGGCTCAGTCGGCATTGCAATCCCAGGAGTAAAAATATCTGTGCACTCTGACACAGGCCAATGCCTTAAACCAAACATGGAAGGGGAAATTGTCGCTTACGGAGACAACGTGATGCAGGGATACTGGAATAATGCAAGTGCAACAAAGGAAATCTTGGTCAATGGCTGGCTACGAACTGGAGATGTCGGGCATATAGATGATGATGGATTTCTCTTTTTAAAAGGCCGGCATACACAGATGATTAAGTCTGGAGCGAACCGTATTCACCCGGGAGAAATTGAAGAATTAATATCTGAAATCGATAGTATCGCTGAAGTGGCCGTAATCGGAATCCCCGATGCCCTTTTAGGTGAGGTTATAGGCGCGTACTTAGTCGCCAGAGATGATTGTAAACGAGACGATCGCGCCATACTAAAATACTGTCGAGAAAATCTGTCTCCACACAAGCAACCTAAAAAGATCGCATGGGTGGCCGAACTGCCCCGCACGAGCAGCGGCAAGATAAAAAAGCATTTATTACCAAAGATTAGCTCCATGTGATCAGCAAAAAATTCACGATAGAGAGGAAACTCATGTCAATTAGCGTTGATAATTTACTCGCCAATTATGTAAAACTTGATTACCAAGCCGAAATAGACAAGATTAGTAGCCGGATCAAAGCAACACTCAGAGAGTCATTGCACCGTCGCGGTTTGGTCGTTGCAATATCAGGAGGCATTGATAGCTCGGTCTGTGCGGCATTGGCTGTGTCGGCCATTGGCGCTAAACGGGTCTATGGTATATTAATGCCAGAGATCGACTCATCGTCAGATAGCCTGCGCCGGGGTCAAGTTCTAGCTAATCATCTGGGTATCAACTACACCATTCAAGACATTGCCCCTACGCTAGAGGCTATTGGTTGCTATAAATGGCGTGACGACGCAATTAAATCCACTGTGCCAGAGTACGAAGAAGGCTGGAAAAATAAAATTATCATTGACGGCGGCACAAACGGGAAAATCAATCACTTTAAATTGGTTGTCGAAGACCCCGAAGGCAATAGACAAACTAAACGCCTGTCTCTAAGCAACTACCTCACTATTGTTGCAGCTACAAATTTCAAGCAGCGAGTGCGGAAGAATATGGATTATTTTCACGCCGACCGTCTAAATTACGCGGTTGTTGGAACACCCAACCGCGTCGAATATGATCAAGGTTTTTTTGTCAAAGGCGGCGATGGGCTTGCGGACATTAAGCCAATAGCTCACCTGTACAAAACACAAGTGTATGATCTGGCGCGATTCATGAATCTACCCGAGGAAATATGCAGTGCCACACCAACGACCGACACCTACAGCTTGACTCAAGGGCAGGACGAATTCTACTTCGCCCTACCGTACAACAAAATGGATGTTGCTCTATGGTGCTACAACAATAGTAAAGATACAGGCACGCTCGCGCATGCGCTGAGTGTATCAGAAGAGCAGGCCCAGTTTATTTATCGAGATATTGAAACCAAACGTAAAACCACAAAATATCTGCATCTCCAATCACTACTTGTCGATCAAGTTGATCTGTAGTACTCGCACAAAAAGGCGAGATGGTAGATTAAGCACACATCAATATGGAACAGAGCGAAGAAAGCCGCACGTAAACCATCAATAGCTCGCAAATTAACGCATATAAGCGCTGGCATCCAACACCTTTTAAACGGAACGGAACTAACTGGCTTTTACCAAGTGCTACTTTGGCACTGCAACCTCGGTTAAAGAAAAAGAAGCCAGTCACTCTGACTTCTTTATATATCACCATCTAGCCTGCAGAGGCTACAGGCATAGTTTGGTTTCTACCCGAATCTTTGGCTTCATACAGATAATTATCAGCGCGCTTAATTATTTCATCTATGGCTTGATCGCCCTTTGTTTCCGCAACACCCATACTTACAGTAATGGCGATACCAACCTCTCCGACACTAATTGTCTGGTCTCGCAATGCTAGATGTATTTTTTGGGCGAGAGTCGCTGCATTTTGCGCTGATGTCTGGGGTAAAATGAAAAGAAACTCTTCACCGCCCCATCGAGCGACCGTATCTTGCCCGCGGACTAGCGTTATAAAAATCTCTCCAAGACGCACTAATACCGTGTCTCCAGCATCATGTCCATATTGATCGTTAACCTTCTTAAAGTGATCGACATCACACAAGATAATAGACATCGGCTGCTGATTGCGCGTCATACGGCGCTGCTCTTGCTGCATTATAGTTAGAGCGCCCCGCCTGTTACAAAGTTTAGTGAGTGGGTCGGTGCGGGCCAGATGCTCGTATCGTCTGCTGGCCTGCAATGTATCGTTATAGGATTGTTGGATAGAGTATTCATAACAAGCCGACAAAAATGTCACCGTCATAAAAGCTAAAATGAGGCGTAGCTCAAATGCGCTAGCATAACTAGCCCGGCTAAAAGCGTCGGGAGGTAGAAAAAAAATCAGGCTGGTAATTGCGAGGAAAATTGAGACCTCAATTAGCCCTCGCTTGAGCCCATGAAGAAATAACGAAACCGGCGGAACAAGAAATATCCATAGTGGACCGGTGCTTTCAACGCCTCCTGAATAAACGAGAAAGATCATCAGCCCATGGAGCGAGTACACGATGACAGCTGCCGAAATCGAGTAGTCTTTTTGTAGTCGATGGATACGATACGCGGCAAAATAGATTATCGAGGCAGTAATTAAGGAGACGCTCAATGCTAAATTTTCTGCAAAAAACGCGATCACCCCCAGAATTCCGGTGAGCGTCATTCCAACAAATGAAAATAGATCCACCACCCGGGCACGCCTATCTATCAGGTTGTTGGTTTCCAGTATTTCTTTAGACAGCAGCAAAAATTTGCCTCATATCCGCGCGCTCAGTAGGTTTTTTGACAGGGTATGTTCGCACACCCAAAGGTACAGCATATAAGTATAGTCCATGGTTGCCATCTCAGGCTTCACAGCAGATTATTTTCGACAGGACCCATCCATCACTGCTGGCAGTGATGCATCAAAAACTCTATTCCTGCAGCAGCAGAGCTATCGGATGCAGTAATGCTTGATTTGGCTAGAGGTAAAGGCTGTTGCTCGGTGTTGATTAAACAGAGCGAATCACAGCCGTTGCTCTGCTAGGGGGCTTTTTTAACAGTATTTATTCAAATTCGGCACTTCGCCCAGCCTTAACGATAATCTTCAATAGACGGACATGAACAAACAAGATTTCGATCACCATGCACATTGTCGACCCGCCCCACTGGCGAGAAGTATTTACTCACCCGTAAGCTAGACAATGGATAAACTGCATCCGTTCGCGAGTAAGCATGCGGCCAGGTATCGGCCATCATCTGCTCTGCTGTGTGTGGCGCATTAACCAACGGATTATCCTCTAACGACCACTCACCACTAGCTACCCGTTTGATTTCGGATCTAATGCTTAGCAAAGCCTCACAAAAACGATCTAGCTCAGCCAGTGATTCGCTTTCAGTAGGCTCAATCATCAACGTACCCGCCACCGGAAAAGACATGGTAGGCGCATGAAAACCATAGTCGATTAAGCGCTTGGCAACATCCTCAACAGAAATACCTGTTACCTCTTTCAGCGGCCGCAAATCAATGATGCATTCATGTGCAACCAAACCTCGCTCGCCTGTATACAGCACAGGATAAGCCTCGCACAAACGCATGGCAATATAGTTGGCACTCAAAATAGCCGCCTCAGTCGCTTGGCGCAGACCCTCACTACCCATCATAGAAATATACATCCAGCTAATGGGCAAAATACTGGCCGAGCCAAAAGGTGCCGACGAAATAACTGGCACCTTCATATCAACCGATGCGCCCACTGCATCGCTCGGCTGACTTGCCATTGTCGGCAAAAATGGCGCAAGGTGCGCCTTTGCGGCAACCGGACCCACTCCCGGACCACCACCGCCATGGGGAATACAAAATGTTTTGTGCAAATTTAAATGCGAAACGTCGCCACCAAACTCACCAGGCTGACACAAACCCACCATCGCGTTGAGGTTAGCGCCATCAACATAAACCTGCCCGCCGTGACGATGCACAATATCGGTCACTTCACGAATATGCGCCTCGAAAACACCGTGGGTTGAAGGATAAGTCACCATAACAGCGGCAAGATGCTTATCGTGCTCTGCTGCCTTTAATTTCAAATCATCTATGTCAATGTTGCCATCTTCATCGCAGTTGACCACCACTACACGCATACTGCACATTTGTGCCGAGGCAGGGTTAGTGCCATGTGCAGACTGAGGGATAAGGCAAATGTTGCGTTTAGTGTCACCACGACTACGATGATAACCAGCAATGGCCAGAAGTCCTGCAAATTCACCTTGAGAACCCGCATTAGGCTGCAACGAAACAGCATCGTAACCAGTACAAGCAGCGAGCATAGACTCCAACTCAGCAATCATTTCCCGATACCCAACGGTTTGTTCTTCGGGTGCCAGCGGATGGATATTAGCAAACTCCGGCCAACTGACTGGAATCATCTCACTGCTAGCATTGAGCTTCATTGTGCACGACCCTAACGGAATCATTGTGCGATCGAGCGCTAAATCTCGATCAGCTAAACGTCGCAAGTAACGCAGCATTTCTGTTTCAGTGTGGTATCGAGAGAAAACCGGATGAATTAATATCGCATCGCTTCTATAAATCAAAGCATTCAAATTCAACGGGCAGCCAGCAAGAACGCTCTCATACGTACTAAACCGATGTTCAGGCAGAAAAATTTCCCACAACGCGGACACCTCAGCCTCGGATGAGCATTCATCAAATGCAATCCTTACTTGCCCATCATTCACCTTATATAAATTTATCTTAGCTGCCCATGCCCGTTGCATAATCGCATCAGTTTCTTCACCAGTAATCACCGTAACAGTGTCGAACGAACTGTTATTGGCTAGCGCGAGGCCGCCGGCAGTAATGCCTTGCGAAAACACATGTGCCCGCTCATGAATACGCGCAGCGATGGCACGCAAACCCTGCGGACCATGATAGCAAGCGTACATAGAGGCCATGATAGCCAACAAAGCCTGCGCAGTACAAATGTTAGAGGTAGCCTTCTCGCGGCGAATGTGCTGTTCGCGTGTTTGTAACGCAAGCCGATAAGCCGGCTTGCCGTGCTGATCAATCGAGACACCGACCAAGCGGCCAGGCAGCGAGCGCTGGTATTTATTGCGCGTTGCCATATAGGCAGCATGCGGCCCGCCAAAACCCATAGGCACACCAAATCGCTGCGTGCTTCCCACGGCCACATCGGCGCCTAACGAACCAGGCGATTTAAGCAACACTAAAGCCATAATATCTGCGGCCATGATCACTAGCGCCTTACGCTCATGTGCCGCTTCAATAGCATCTGCAAATAAACGCACCTCACCAGAGCAACCCGGGTACTGCAGAAGCACACCAAAATAATCAAAGCCTTCTTGATCCTGCTCGGGATCACCAATAACCAAATCAAATCCGGCTGCTTCTGCACGCGTTTTAACAACAGCTATTGTTTGCGGAAAACAATCTTGATCAACAAAAAACGTGTTAGATTTATTTTTTGCGCAACGCTTCGCTAGTGTCATAGCCTCAGCCGCCGCAGTACCTTCATCTAGCATTGAAGCATTAGCAATTTCTAGCCCGGCGAGATCACCAACCATAGTTTGGAAATTAAGTAATGCTTCAAGCCGACCTTGCGAGATTTCCGGCTGATAAGGCGTGTAGGCCGTATACCACGCAGGATTTTCTAGGACATTACGCTGGATAACCGTAGGCGTCAGTGTTTCGTAATAGCCCTGCCCAAGCATTGAGCGATAAACGCTATTCTTATTAGCCAAACTTTTTAATCGAGCAAGCGCCTCGCTCTCACTTATCGCACCGGGCAATGCAAGTGGTTCACGCTGATAAATGGCGGCCGGAACAACCGCTTCAATGAAAGCGTCCATCGAACTATAGCCGAGCGCCTCAAGCATCGGCGCACCATCACTATGCGCATCAAGACCGATGTGCCGATGAATAAATTCGCTGCTTTGGACTGCGCTGCAGGAGACATTAGTCTTACCATTTTTAATGGTAGGATCGAGAGGGTTTGATGAAATAGGGCTCATAATTGTGTGCGTCTCAACAGCAGATTCTTGAGATGAATGAAAGGATCGGGAAACTAGCGGATCACTAGCTTGATTTAGAGGGGCTTCGGTTAAAGTGGCATCTGACATAACGTTTTAATCCCGAGTTCTTTTATACTTGTGTGCAACAAAGGGCATGCCGCATCGGCTCAATGCCTGCTTCTTACCCCGCACAACCGCGAAATATTCTGTATCTGGATTGCTCAGTGCAGCGGTTTCGATGTACGCCATAACAATTGAACCATCTAAGCTTGGCGCAAAGCCACCACTAGTGACATACCCCACACAACCACCGTGCTGATTAACAACCTCGGCACCTTCGCGCACAGGCACTCGACCATCCACAGTAAACCCTGCACGTTTTTTATTGGGCCCAGTATTCATTTGCTCAAAAATAATAGCTGCACCAGGAAAGCCCCCAGCCTTGCTACCGCCCGCGCGCCGCTTTTTATCAATGCTCCAGCTTAAGCCAGCCTCAACAGGCGTTGTTTCAACATTCAAGTCATGCCCATACAGACACAAACCCGCCTCAAGGCGTAATGAATCACGCGCACCCAAGCCTACCCACTCGACCTCAGCTTGCAGCAACAACTGGTTGGCAAAAATAGTTGCAAAAACATTGGGCAACGATATTTCAAAGCCGTCTTCACCGGTATAACCCGAGCGTGAAATATACATATCGACTACGCTGTCATCGAGCGCCAACTGAACGCTCAAGCCTTGCATAAATCCAAGCTGCGCAAGCGGCTCGGCAATATCAGCCAGCACGGTAACTAATGCCGCCTCTGCGCTCGGGCCCTGTAAAGCTAGCAACGTCTGCTCCTCAAAGTAGTCGACAGCAACGTCTGCTGACAAATATTTCTTTAGATACGCTATGTCGTCATGCTTGCAACCAGCATTAACCACCAGCATAAAATCAACAGGGCTGCGCCGAACCACAATCAGATCATCTAAAATACCGCCGACTGAATTGGTAAAAAACGTATAGCACAAATCGTCCACCTCAAGACCCTCAAGATCGACCGGCAGTAAACGCTCAAGCTCCGCAGCTGCATTTTCGCCACTGACCAACACCTGCCCCATATGCGACACATCAAACAGCCCCGCCCGACTGCGAGTATGTAAGTGCTCGACTTTTATACCTGTATATTGAACAGGCATGGCGTAACCTGCAAATGGCACCATACGTGCTCCCGCATCAACATGCAGAGAATATAATGCGGTTTCGGCTGGATCGTTGATCATGTTGGACATAGAGTATTGAGTAGCAGCGATGGCTGGCGTTAGTGAAATTTGAATGAGATGTTAACGCTCAAAAACTCATTTGTTAAATAAATACTTGTGATAAACTTATTTATAATTTAAATACCTAGACTTGCACTCAACGGATGGCGCTAAGCCATTAAAAGCAGCCTTCAGGATACGCCAGCACAATGCGAAATCTTTCGATAGACTCTTTGCGGGCTTTTGTGGTCACAACCGACCTTGGCTCGGTAACCAATGCCGCCGACCAGCTAGGGCGATCACAACCGGCCACGAGCCTGCAAATTAAAAAGCTCGAAGAAACGCTAGGGAGCGAATTACTCATGCGCTTCAACCGCAAGCTCACACTTTCATCACAGGGCAGTATCGCCTATGACTACGCCAAGGAAATCCTCGCGCTCAATGACCGACTTTTAGCTGAATTTTCTCGAACGGAACTCGCCGGCCAGATACGCCTGGGCATACCCAGCGAGTTTGCCACTACGCTGCTACCTAAGATTGTTGGTCGATTTACAGCAGCCTACCCCAATGTGGCGCTAGAGGTCTTTAGCGACCTAAGCCGCAACCTACTCTCCGAGCAGCAGCGAGAACAATATGACCTAATTTTGGCCTTACACGACAAGCCCTCAGCAACACGCCGAGGACTCATTCGGTCTGACGAACTCGTTTGGGTAGGCAGCCATGAACATCGCATCGATCGGCAGCAAAGCCTTCCACTAGTGCTAGCTCAAGATGGCTGCCTCTATCGGAAGCGCGCCCTGCGCTCACTAGACAAAATGAAACGGCCCTGGAGGATCATCCATACCAATCCCGACCTATCGGGCATTCAAGCCGCTATTCAAGAAGGCCTTGGCGTTACGGTACTGGCAGGCAGCACCGTGCCAGAGGAGTTATTAGTCCTTGGCAAGGGCAGCAATCATGACGGCTTACCCGAGCTGGGCGCCATTGACATTAGCCTTCAGTACGAAAAACGGAGCGCTTCCGAGGCCACCGAACGCTTAGCCGGCTTCATCAAATCGAGCCTGGTATAATCGCTATGGAAAAACCTGCCCCATTGAATAGCAAATCATCCACGCCATCTTCAGGCAGTACGTCAAATCTACCCATCCTCTTCTCATTTCGACGCTGCCCTTATGCCATACGCGCACGCATGGCGATAACATATGCCGACCTAAAGGTTGAGCTAAGAGAAATAGAACTAAAGAATAAGCCGAGCACTATGCTCGACCTATCACCCAAAGGCACGGTGCCCATACTGCTACTACCAGACGGGCAGGTAATTGAAGAGAGCCTCGATATTATGTCTTGGGCTTTGACTAAAAATGATCCAGAAGATTGGCGCCAAATAAAAGCGGTGGTAAACCAAAAAAAATCAGCTACCAACATGTCCGCCCTCATTGCTTTTAATGACGGAGAGTTTAAATACTGGCTAGATAGGTACAAATATGCCGACCGGCATCCTGAGTGCACGCCTGAGTATTACCGAACGCAGGCGCTATTATTTTTAAGTCAGCTTGAACAACTACTAAGCCAGAACGATTTCTTACTGGGCAACGCTATCAGCCTAGCTGATGTCGCGATCATGCCCTTCATAAGACAATTCGCATCAGTTGATCCAAACTGGTTTGAACAGACTAACTATCCATTACTTCAACAATGGCTAAAAGCGTTTTTAGATTCGAATTTATTTAGTCGTATCATGCAAAAATACAAGCCTTGGCAAGCGCAGGATACCCCAACCGTCTTTTAAAAAACACAAAAAAAACCGCCGCACTCATTGGCAGCAGTTTTTTTGGACTGAAGCTTAAGCTACGCATAGCTCGATAAATTTACATCACGCTCTTAATCAAATGCTTTGACCAAGTTACCCAACATCTCTTTGGCATCACCAAACAACATACGTGTATTTTCTTTAAAGAATAAAGGATTATCAATGCCAGCAAAGCCAGAGGCCATCGAACGCTTAAGAACAAATACCGTACGCGCCTTATCTGCATTAATGACCGGCATGCCATAAATGGGGCTTGATTCAACCTCTCGCGCCGCGGGGTTAACCACATCATTGGCACCAATGACTAACGCCACATCAAACATCTCAAGGCGCGGATTAACCTGGTCCATTTCTAACAGCAAATCATAGGGGACATCAGCTTCAGCGAGCAAGACGTTCATATGACCCGGCATCCGCCCAGCAACAGGGTGGATAGCATAAACCACCTCCACACCATTAGCTTCGAGTATCGTCTGCAACTCCTTAACGGCGTGTTGAGCCTGCGCAACAGCCATCCCATAACCAGGAATAATAACCACACTGGCGGCCGCTTCAAGAATATAGTAGGCATCATCGGCAGTAATTGGATTAACCTCACCCTGCTCCACTACTGGACCGGACACTTTCTTGACTACGCCAAACCCGGAAAACAATACATTGCGCAACGAGCGATTCATCGCCTTACACATAATATTGGTGAGGATAAGACCGCTTGCGCCAACCAACGAGCCAGCCACAATCAACAAGATATTGCCTATAGCAAAGCCAGCAGCCGCAGCCGCTACGCCCGACAAACTATTGAGCAAGGCGATAACGACAGGCATATCTGCACCGCCAATTGGCAGCACAAACATAACACCCAGCATCAGCGCTAGAGCAACTGCCAAATAGAGCCAATTTCGATTAGTTGGATCGAGAATAAATAACACCGCGCAGGCCAATACTGCTAGCAAGATCAGACCATTAACAATGCGTTGACCCGCATACATAAATGGACGCCCAGAAATCCGCTCGCTTAACTTGCCATAGGCCAGTAGCGAACCGGTAAATGTGAGACCACCTATTAGTATCGAAATAAACACCGTCACTAATGTGGACAGAGGCACCGTGGCAGTTGTATCAGCGATCGACAGCGCCACAGCAAGCGCAGCCCAACCAACCATTAAGCTGGCCAAACCACCAAAACCATTAAACAAGGCTACGAGCTCTGGCATACTAGTCATGGCAACTTTACGAGCTGCCACAGCCCCAACCAATGCACCCAGCACAATGCCAAGGGCAATATATTCATAAGCAATAATTTTTTGATCGAGCAACGTCACAACAACGGCGATAAACATACCCGCTGCCGAAATTAAATTGCCACGTCGGGCAGTGTCGGGCGACCCTAGTAACTTAAGTCCAAAAATAAAAAGAACCGCAGACGCCACATATACCAAATTGATAATAATTTCGGTCGACATCAGCTTTCACCGCCCTGTTTTTTCTTTTTAAACATTGCCAACATACGATCCGTAACAAGATATCCGCCAACCACGTTAATGGTTGCAAATGCCACAGCAAGTGTCCCGAGTATGGTAGCCAAAGACTGGTTGGCAGAGCCTGCAGACGCTAGAGCGCCGACCAATGTGATACCCGATATCGCATTAGAACCCGACATCAAAGGTGTGTGCAGCGTTGATGGGACTTTGTTAATGAGCTCAAAGCCGAGAAAAATCGACAACACAAAAACAAAAGTAAGAAAAATAATTTCCACGTTAGCCTCCTCCACTGCGTAAATTGGCAATGACTTGATTCACGATTTCTTGCTGGTGCGTAATCACGCAACCAATTAAATCGTTTTCAAAATCAAGCACCACTTTTTGCTCATCTTTACTCCAGAATTCTTCCACAAGGTTATAAAGATTACTGGAATACATTTGCGATGCATCGCGCGCCACTTCATTAGGCCAGTTGCCCGTACCCACAATATTGACGCCATTCACGCTAACTACTTCACCCGGTACTGAGCCCTCTACATTGCCGCCAGTTTCTGCCGCCATATCAATCACAACGCTACCGGCTCGCATACCAGCAACAAATTCTTTTGGCACAATAACCGGGGGCTTGCGCCCAAACACCTGGGCCGTAGTGATCACCGCATCAGAGTTAGCAATCACTTCTTGTTGCGCCTCACGCTGTATTTGCAACTGCTCGGCGGTTAACTCTTTGGCGTAACCGTCTTTGGTTGAACCGGTTTCACCTAAATCGATCTCAAGGAATCTAGCTCCAACGGAATGAACCTGCTCGGCCACTTCGCTGCGGGTATCAAACGCTGTAACTTGCGCGCCTAATCTTTTCGCCGTAGCAATAGCTTGCAGCCCGGCTACACCTGCGCCAATCACGAAAACCTTAGCAGGCTTGAGGGTGCCTGCCGGGGTCATCATCATCGGTAAGATTGAGGGCAAATAAGTTGCCGCCTTTAAGGCCATTACATAGCCAGCCAAGTTCGCTTGAGAACTTAAGGCATCCATTTTTTGTGAACGCGTGGAGCGAGGAATCATCTCCATGCTAATGGCGCTAATATTTCGCTCACGCATCGCATCGATGATGGCTGTTTCATTAAATGGGTCAAGAAAGCTCACATGAATACAGCCTGGCTGTAATAATTCGATATCTGCAAGCTCAGGTTTTCTTACCCGCAAAACCATTTGAGCGGCTGCAAGTAACGCAGATCGATCATCCACCAAGCTCGCACCAGCAGCTTGATACTCGTCATCAGAATACCCGGCCGCTGCGCCCAGACGAGTTTCAACGCTCACTTGCGCGCCTAGCTGCACGAGCTTTTTGACCGATGCGGGAATCAGCGCTGCGCGCTTCTCTCCACTAGCAGTCTCTTTGGGAACAGCTATTAACATATAAATATCACTACCCTATGGTTTTGCTGAAGAGTTCATTAAGAGCCGTCAATCAACCTTTGCGAGTTTTTACTCACAGGCACCACATTGCAAAAGATAGCCAATGCACGCCGACAGTGCTCACCAGAACAAACTACTTGCACCGTCTATTGGGCCATACCAATTGAAAACAGACAGCTACTTTTGGCTCTATTACCTTTGGCTTTCAGTTATTCTACAAAAAAATTAATAAAATTATACAATAGAAATTTTACAATGTTAAGTTCACAAAAAATGAAGGCTAGTTAAAAGGGCTTGAAGTGAGCGACCTCGAGAAGAAAAACCTTGCAGAGCCTTAAAGCTAAATTAGCATAATATATGACAAATTTTTCCGCCGCAACGACTAAGCAAACAACCGAGCACAATAATGCGTCTGACGCGTACAAGTTGAGAGAGATCGGAGCCTCACTAACGTGAGACTCAGCGAGTACTGAGCAATACAATAACCGCGCTCGAACAGAGCGATCTTACAGCGTTGTAAGACCTGGGTTAAAAGAGAAATTAGGGAGGTTACTGCTGATACGGCCGGCAAATACTATGAAGCTCTTTCGCCTCGTCGATCGTTTTTTCGGCGATCTATAGGCAAATCAACGGGCTGATGCTGCCTTCTGCGATCGGAGCCTTCTCGCTCCTCAAGCGCTTCAGTAATTTGGTCAAAAACGTCCGCTGCAGGCTTTTGCTCGCCGCCAGTGTCTTTGTCTGTTCCTGCAACTATTGACATAACCATGTTAAACGCCCCGCCTAGTAGTGCCTCTCTGCGCAGCTAATTCAACCATCAAGCGCAGAGCAATTTTATTTGAATGTTTAAGACTCATTAAGTTTAGTCTAAGCACAAAATATTGCCAACGCAGTCTGGGCCCAGTTAACCAATAAATTCGTCACCTGACAAACTCCTTAAGCGCGGGACTTAGGCGCTACCACTAAATATTTCGCCCCCTCGCGCCGAGAACATAGCCAGCGGTAAGTTGTCAGCAGGGCTGAATCTGACATAGCCCAATAAGCTGTCGCCGCTAACTGGCGGCACCCTTTGAAAGCCCGGCCACTGGTTTAGCACTGCGCTCAAGCTCGATAAGAAAATTGACCACCTCCAGCATGCCCGCCTGGCTAAGGCCCTTGCCTGAAGCAACCCGATATTTACCATTTACCACTACTTCTGGCGTACCTTGCGACAAATAATTTTTGCGAAGACGCTTCTCGGCCTTATTAACCTTACTCGTGGTGCCAAACGATTTATACAGCTTGTCGAAGTCCTCGGAACTCACTCCGTAGCGAGCGAATACCGCAGCAAATTTTTTCTGGTCATTAAGACTGCGATTTTTAATTAATAAGTTAAACAAGTCGATTTGCACTTCGTGCGGCAGATTTAATGCCTCGGCAACATAGTACAAAGCCGCATGGGGACGCATTTGCTTACGCCACACTGCTGGCGTGCGGGCAAAGGCCACATCATCGGGCATGCTTTTTTGCCAGGCCACAATCAAAGGCTCAAAATCTTTGCAGTGGCCACAGCCATACCAAAAAATCTCCATCACCTCAATCTTGTCATCAGCCACGACCTTTATTGGATCTGGCAGTACCTGATAATGCTCACCGGCAATATACTTGGGAATGGCCATAGGTTGCGCCTGAGCACCCACCACGACTAGGCAAACGACCATTAAAGCAGCCAATGACGGAGCAAACTTTTGCAGTGATGCAATCAATAATGTCATAAACAAAGACCCTAGGTGTTGTTGTTCATTATCTTAAAAATGGAAAAAAGCGCCAAACTTAGCGGCGCAAACCTTCAATATAACTGGCTACCGCTTTGATTTCATTTTCATTCATTCGTTCCGCAATGCCTCTCATTACTCGGCCACCACCATCATTCATACGTCTACCTTCGGCAAAGTGACGCAACTGCTGAGCAATATAGTCCCCATGCTGGCCGGCAATCATTGGGTAGCCGGCAGGACCATTACCCGCTCCAGCTGGGCCGTGGCAACCGGTGCAAGCTGCGATGCCTCGCTCATGGTTACCATTACGGTATATTTCTCGTCCTAACTCAGCCAATTCAGGCTTAGCTGTTCCGGCAGTTTGCGTTTGACCTGCAAAATAGGCTGCGATATTCGACATATCGGTAACCGTCAGATTGTCCAATTGACCCGTCATGATGGCTATGTCGCGCGCACCACTTTTAATATCTTTAAGCTGCTTGAGCAAATATTTTTCGCTTTGGCCGGCCAATTTAGGGTTGGCTGGCGAGGCGCTGTTACCATCTTTACCATGACAGGCTGTGCAACTGGCAATAAGCTGTTGACCAGCTTGTGGGTCACCACCTGCCTGCGCCACCGATATACCACCTGCCGCGGTGCAAAGTGCAATTAAAATTATGCGAAGAAAATTCATAGGTCGATCCATTACTGTTAACGTCAAGTTTTATAGCCAGATGAGCGCTACTCACAGCGCTGAGCCAAGAGAGCAGTCGTGAGCCAGAGATTTTAACATCTTCACCGAATTGGAAGTCCAGTTATATTGCTGTACATTTTGCGTCGGACTGAAATACATACGCTTGCTCCGATAAACTAGCCCAGCTTGCATCATCACGTGAAATCAGCAGGCTAGAAAAACTAGCCACTTTAACCGGCGGTGCAACCGGCAGTGCCAAACATCCAGTCTAACTCGCACTCCAAAAGCTCATTGGGCCACAGAAAAGTAGTAATTGCAGGCTAGAAACTCACGAGTGTGGTAAGTTGCCCCCTCGCAATGTCATAGCTCAGCGGGCTGCCTTACCGCTCTCAAAGCCATTATTGGAACACCATCACTCCACCGAAAACTGCTCGCAATCAATATGAATAAGCTGGACTCAAAAGACAAAACTGCAGGCTCTGAAGACCAGTCGCCTATGTATAAAGCTCTAGACGCACTTGGCACAAACCCAAGCGCCGCCAAACTACAGGGTTATTTCCAATCGGCCACTTACATAACAAGTGCCGCCAAGGTCTCGCAATCGCCGGCCGACGCGGGGCTAGAAGTGGCTTTTGCAGGCCGCTCTAATGCCGGCAAATCTAGCGCCATTAATCGCGTCAGCAGCCAAAAAAAGCTCGCACGCACCAGTAAAACACCGGGCAGAACACAACTGTTAAATTTTTTTGGGCTAAACGATGGTCAAAGGCTGGTGGATTTACCGGGCTATGGCTTTGCCAAGGTGAGTATTGCAAAAAAGCTTGAATGGCAAAAGCAAATGCAAAAGTATTTGGAGCATCGCGACTCTTTGGTGGCGCTCATACTGCTCATTGATAGCCGCCACCCATTGCAAGACTTCGATCAGATGATGCTCGACTGGACCAAGACCTACGAAATGCGCTGCCACATATTACTTACCAAGGCCGACAAACTGTCACGCAGCGCAGGCAAACAAGCATTATTTGCGGTAGAGAAATCAATCAACAAACACCCGCTTACAACGGTTCAACTTTTCTCGGCCACCAGCGATGAGGGGTTGGTCGAGGCGCGAAGAGTGATTTTTGAGCAGTTACATCCGCCTGTTAGCGCATCGGCAACTTAATCGCCTTTATACCCACGAAGTTATCGCTTCTAAATATAGCCGGCGCAACTACCAAACACTTTCTCTATGGGCTAGGTATTAAAAAACCACCCAGCACTTCACTCCAACTGGTGGGCTCAAATAAACCTCCGGGCACAAAAAGACCATTGCCGCTGGTATCGACCACAACATCCGTGACAACCTCGCCACCGGGTTGCGCCCGAACCAAACCGGCGGTCTCATTGCCGCCCACAATAGCGATCGCACCCGTTTGGGGGTAGCTATTAGCCTGGCCAAAGAGCGTTTGATCTGCACTTGCGGGATCAGGATAGCCTATAGTTTGATACTCTAAACGCTTTGCATCAGCAGCGCTAGAAAAGGTCACGCCATCCAATACAGTATTGTAATTGCCTTCGACGAAAACGCCGCCGGCCGGATTGAGTTCACGCTCAATTAAATCAAAAGTAATATCTAAAGGCGCCGTCAATATTGTAGCGTCCAAGCCTGCCAGAGTAACGCTAGCGCTTTCAAATGTTGCCCGATTTGTTGTGTCATTGGTAAATTCAAGATCAAAATCAACTGTACCGCTTTGCACGGTATCACTAGCAATGCCTGCATCAACCTGATAGTTGTAAAAGGTGGCAACTCCAACTAGCCGCCGGGGAGTAGAACTAAAATCGGACTCCCCTGTAAAAGTAAACTCTATAATGCCACTTAAACTCGTTGGTACATTCGCATCAACAGAGTCCGTTCTACAACTTCCATCAACAACGTAAGAGAAAACCACTTGATCGCCATCCGACAGGGCATCATTACTGTCCAGATCTCTAAATTCAATGCCTGCCTCAGGGACCAAAGGGTCAAATGGAGGCTGCCCCGAGTCGATCACACTGCACGAAAAATTGTCGTAAGGATCAAGAGGTAAACCAGCCTGATTAGATTCAGCGAATTGCTCGTCAAGGTTTACCGGTATCAAACTCGCCAATGCAGCAGGCATAGTGAAATCGGCAGCCGGAGGCGTGGAATAAAGAAAAGGTTTTAAAGTACGATATATTTCAGCAGTTACCATATTCACCGATGTCAGTTGCTCTACGCTTGCGCGAACATTGTCGATACTGAGCGCCAATAACTCAGTATTTGCTAAGCTACCACCGGCAGCTCCTCCATCAGTACCATCATCCCCGATCGAACTCGACTTATCGCAACCATAAGCACTTACTAAAAAAAGTACCGAACATAGCATTGGTTTTAGGGGCATAGTTTTCTCCAAGATTGCCAAGCACCGATTCCAAGAAGCAAGATCGAGCGATTCATTTTTGACAATGTGGTCAACGCGAATATTGGCCTTCGGTCTCAATTGATCAAACGCTTTATACCACAGCAGCGCAGGCATCAGAGTATAGTCTTGATCCACCACGAGTTTTAAGATACGTTAATAGTCAACAACGATGGACCAAATCGGATGCCATTGCCGCCAGCAACAATAGTGAGCAAATGCTGCTTTACTAACGTGAGCGCGACGACTGGCTCGAACTAACAAAAACCTCTACTCGCCGGTTCAAAGCTCTACCGGCTTCGGTTGCATTCGACTCACGTGGCTCATACTCACCACGTCCCTCGGCACTCAAGCGGTAATCAGCCACGCCCTGGCCTACTAAATATTCCTCCACTGCACGCGCGCGGCGCTCCGACAGTGCCTGATTGTATGACTCAGAACCGGTTGAATCAGTGTGGCCGATGATGCGAGCAATAGAATCGTATTTCTCTAGCACACCGGCCACTTTATTTAGGCTGCGCGTGAACGATGGCTTCACACTGGCCTGATTAAAACCGAAGGTGACTTCATTATCGAAGGTCAACTTGAGGAGGTCGTCTTTCACGCGCTGAATTTCAATATCCGAATTGCGTTGCTCTGCCTCAAGAGCCCCACGAAAAGCTTCCTCTTGCTTGTCCATATGGTTACCAATGCCGGCACCAGCAGCCGCACCTAATAAAGCACCGGTAATCACACCACGATCGCGATTACCGTCATCATCGAGCTGACCACCAATAACCGCTCCAGCAACCGCCCCCATCACTGCGCCAAGAGCCGTGTTATTTCGATCGACCTGGCCATTAGTGTCAGTAGATTGGGTGGCGCAGCCAGTCATGGCGGCGCAAAATAACAAAGGGTAAAGCTTTTTCATGATGGTATCTCCAGAAACGGCAACCAAACCGACCGGTCAAAATAAATGCAGCGGATCTGTTCGACGTTTGTTTTAGAACAATAGCCAGCATACTCACTATTGCGGCCTCAATATAGAAAAGGACTGCACAAATAAACCCTGAACTAATGCAGCAGAGCGATGTAAGCGACTTGGCTTTTTACATAAAATTTTATTTACTCAATTTCTTGCAAAATAACTGTATGGATATACACTGTATTTAAATACAGTAATTGAGCGCGGCCTGTAAACCTATTTATGCATGCCTGCGTATCATCGATTAATACGATCTAACATTACCCGCGAGATAAGTTCATGTACTCAACCGCCCAAGCTACCTTCGTAAGTCCAACCCACACAAACACGCGCAGCCCAATGACCGCTCACCCCCTAACCGACAATTACAAGCAAGTGGATTACGCTGCCTTTAGGCACGCCATTGACCATCCGAGTAATAGCCGTCACGACACTACCCAACAGCACGTATTTCAGCAGCAAAAAGAAATTTTAATCGCCGCTAGTGATAACAGCGTGCTGGCAAAAATGAGTCAGTCTCACGTTGATCGTCACGGTGAGGTACATGAAGTGCGCTACTTCTTACCAGTAACCGCTTGCAAGCTGCCAGTATATGGCCAATTGTCGCTTAAATTAACTCAGCTGCTATGTAGCTCGCGCACGCTAATGCGCAAATTCATTGCGCTACGCGATTCCGCTGTATGGCCAACATGGGCTAGGGATCCCCATACCGCTATTCGTCAACTCGCCAGCGACGGCAACACTAGCCAACATCTTACCAAAGATGAACCCTGCTGGACTACGATTCGCCTCACCGCGTAAATTTTATTGGTGTAATTACCTTAAAGGTGCAACAGGAAAACTTAACGAACAGAGAGAACACCACCTAAGATAATTTAACCTTAGCGCAAACCATTAAGCGCCATTCTTCAGCCTAGATTAAACGGCCGTGGATTTATTATTGAGCGGCTATTCAAATAAGAATGGTTTGTGACGAAACTTAATCTAACCCTCCATCTATTCTTCTATATAGCATCTTGAATAATGCTTTGGTGAAATGGCTCTCAGTTTCGTCAATTCTTTACAGAATCGCTCCAACAAATCTACGAAGTAATCGGGAATGTTCTAAACTCTAAATTATCGGGGCATGCAACAGACCAATGGCCTCGACACCCAGATTGCATTAGAGGTTTCCATGAGTTCCGAGCTGTTATCGAACGTTGTATCCAACACCACACGCGAGCCACTTCGTCACATATTGCAACGCTGCTTCCACAAGCGCAAAGGCGGTTGGTTTGTTCAGCACAGCGAAAAAAATTCAGCTGGCCCGTTTGCGGACAAAGCAGACGCCCAAATGGCTATGCTCTATTACAGCACAAGAACCCTATGGCCTAGTGAGAAACAGTTGCGCGAGTTCGCTCGTAACGGCAAATAAGCGCTTTAAACACCACCACCCCACCACACAAGCAACAATATTTCGCCGATCCATGTTCTGTATTCGTAAAGGATCCAATGAAACCAGCTTACATTCTCGGACCGAAACCAGCTTTAGCCGGAACGGTGAACCATTCATACAACTCATGTACTTTTTCACCCCGCAACATCATTAAGGCCGC
>JACLAC010003051.1_pt1 | contig 26286 bp, 20 predicted proteins | sample 8027881 | NCBI WGS metagenome assembly JACLAC01 (sample SAMN15725517, study PRJNA655200) | protist metagenome | isolation source: fluorescence activated cell sorting (FACS) single amplified genomes of... | place: Spain: Blaines Bay Microbial Observatory, Mediterranean Sea | collected 2016-01-19 | reverse complement strand
GCCCGGCGAGGTGTATTCTCTTAGCGCCGACAACCACGGGACACTGTGGATAGGGCTGTTAGGCGGAGGGATCGATAGCTTAGACACAAACCTCCATTTTAACCATTACGGGCTTGAACAAGGGCTGGCGGATGCCTTTGTGGTGGGCACGCTTATGGATGATCAAGGCTTTTTATGGGCAGCGACCGGTTATGGTTTATCGCAGTTTAACCCTAAGACAAAACGTTTTCGCCACTACACCCAAGCACACGGCTTACCGGGGGATCTGTTCAATTGGCCGGTAAGTTTAAAAACACCGCAAGGGGAATTAATCTTTGGCAGTACCCAAGGCCTAACGATTTTTGACCCTAAGGCCTTGTATAGCAACACGCTGGCGCCGCCCATTGTAATCACGGATTTTCAACTGTTTAATAAACCCCCTCCTATTGGCGCAGAAGGTTCCCCCTTGCAACAGTCCATCACGCAGACTAAACAGTTGACGCTGGATCATAAGCAATCGGTATTTTCTTTTGAATTCGCGGCCCTTAATTATCGGTTTCCTGAGCTAAACCAATACGCCTATCAACTGGAGGGCTTTGATGAGGACTGGATTTTTTGCGGGAACAGACGTAACGCCACGTACACTAACCTAAACCCAGGCCGTTATGTGTTTAAGGTTAAGGGTTCTAATAACGAGGGGGTCTGGAGCGAACCCGGCACCTCGGTGGCTCTTCTAATATTACCCCCCTGGTGGCAAACCTGGTGGGCCAGGGCCTGTTATATTGGCGGATTGATGGCAATAGTAGGCCTCATGGTATACACCTATTTGCAAAAAAAGCGTGCCGAAGACGAACAAGAGGTTATCCATAAACTGCGCAACTTAGATAAAGTGAAAGACGCCTTTTTGGCGAACACCTCTCACGAGTTACGCACGCCTTTAAATGGTGTGATGGGGTTATCGCAAGCATTATTATCTGGGGTGGCCGGGCAGCTACCGCAAGGGGCTTTGGAAAACTTAAGCCTTATTCTCAACAGCAGTAAGCGTCTGTCATATTTGATCGATGATATCCTCGATTTTTCTAAATTAAAAGAACACACTATACGCCTTAATCGATCGGCCATAGATTTATACACCTTAACCGACGATATTTTTAATTTAACGCGTCCGTTAATCGATACAAAACCGATCACGCTCATTAATAATATCGACAAATACCAAGCGTCTATTTTGGCGGACGAGAACCGTTTACACCAAGTGTTATACAATTTGGTGGGCAATGCGATAAAATTTACCCACGAAGGCTCGGTGAGTGTTAGCAGCGTTATTGAAGGCAGTTCACTTTGGATAGCCGTAAGCGATACCGGCATTGGGGTCGCCGAAGACCAAATAAGCACGGTGTTCGAAGCGTTTGAGCAGGCGGCCGACACCCGTTACAGCGGTACCGGCCTAGGCCTAGCCGTGACTAAAAAGCTAGTGGAATTACATGGCGGTGCGATCGAAATGCAATCACAAGAGGGCAAGGGGACGACCGTGCGCTTTTCGTTAGCCACATCGGATCAAGTGGCTATCGACGTGGATAAGGATAGCCCCATCGCGACGCCCCCTCCTCCTGACAATCCCCCCCGAAACGAAGGCGCCCAAAACGAAGAGAAGGCCTTAGATAAGGCAAAGACACAAAGCGCGTTTCATATTTTGATCGTCGATGATGAACCGATTAACCGCAAGGTACTTAAAGATCTTCTGTCTCTCGTTCCTTATCGGGTAAGCGAATGCACCCATGGCCAACAAGTGTTGGATATTTTTGCCCCCCCACTTTACGGCAGCGCACAAGAGATCGATTTAATACTGCTCGACGTTATGATGCCGGGCATCACGGGCTTTCAAGTATGCGAGCGCTTAAGAAAAACGTATTCGGCCAGTAGACTCCCCATTATATTTTTAACCGCAAAATCACAAGTGAGTGATTTAGAAACCGGCTTTACCGTGGGCGGCAACGATTATTTGACCAAACCCATCATAAAAGAAGAATTGTTCGCCCGTATTAAAACACACTTAAAACTGTTACGCATCAACCGACGTATCGAGAAAAAAGTCTTACAACGCACAGAGGAATTACAACGAAGCCACGAACGTTTGATCTCCTCCCACGAACTATTAAAGCAAACACAAGGGCGGTTGCTCCAGGCCGAGAAAATGTCGAGTTTGGGTACGCTGGTGGCCGGTATTGGGCACGAAATTAACAACCCTATGTCTTACGCCAGTTGCGCTGCCGGTAATATTGAAAACGACCTGTATAACTTTAAGACATTTTTAAATAATCTGATTGAGGACAAAGAAGGTAACGAAGAAGTCATACAAGCCTTTGATAAGCGATTTGATGACCTATTTTTGCAACTGTCGGATTTACATGATATTAACCAAAGAATCGTCGAAATTGTTAAAAACCTAAGCACTTTTTCTCGGGGTGTCGAGGCGGGTACAGACGAGAATAACATGCCCTTGGCAAGACTGGGAAAAGGCTTGCAAAGCACGGTGGCTTTAGTAAGAACGAACTATAAAGAGGAGATTACCTTCACTTGCGAGATTATCGACGACCCCGCGTTGCCGTGCATTGCTGCGGAGTTAAACCAAGTGTTTATGAATCTCATCGTGAATGCTTGTCATGCGATGACCGAGGGTTCGCCAAAGACACAACACAAAAGCCTTAGCATCGAAATGAAGCAACAGTCGCAAGCCTTGGCGATTTCTTTCAAAGACACCGGCCACGGCATGTCGCAAGAGACGATTAATAAGATTTTCGAACCCTTTTTTACGACAAAAGCAGAAGGTAAAGGCACTGGCCTAGGTATGGCCATTAGCTACGGGATTATCGAACGGCATAAAGGGCGGATCGAGATAACATCGGCCTTGGGCAAAGGCTCATTGATCACGGTTTACCTTCCTTTATCGCTGCCCCTCACCGTTTAATTGAGGTGTACGCTTTAATCTCAGCAGAATATCGTTTTGGCGCTTAAGCTCCCCTACTGGTGTCGCCTCTTTGTTGGTTAATTCACACTTTACATGTTAAGCCCTTTATTTTTTGAGTGGATTCCTATAATTTCATATTAGTGCTTTTGCCATTGAACTTCCCCCCAAGACCTTAATGGCTTTTTTTTACATATTTTGCGACGCTCCGTTATAGAAATACCGACATAATGCAAACACCCTAGACAATACGAATACACTTCGACAAAGAGATATCTAGCAACGACACAGCGAGTATTGTCGTAAAAATAACAATAAGTCTTTATTTCATATTGTGTCGTAGGTATCAAAAATTCATATTCGTCGTGGCGAATGCACATTTAAGTTTGACCTATGACCAGAATTTGTTATTTTCAAAAGACTTGCGCGTAGACGGCTTTTTTTGGCGTTTACCCCAATGGCAAAAATAAACGCGTTACTTAAACGCAAAAATAAATAGCCTGAGTATCTCTAAATGAAAAGATTGACCATAGTCGCAATAGCCCTAGGCTTGGCTGCGTGTGGTGGTGAGGGCACGACCATCCCACAGATTGTTACGCCGCCTAGTCCATCCAGCAACCCCCTTCCACCGGTTAATCCTCCCGTTGTGGTTAACCCAACGCCCGTGGTAAACCCTCCGTCAGTGATAGATCCACCCTCCGTGGTGAATCCACCGTCGGTAGTGAATCCACCGCCAGTGGTCAATCCGCCATCCGTGGTCAATCCACCGTCGATAGTGAATCCGCCACTAGTGGTCACTCCCCCACCGGTCTCTATTCCCACGATTAGCCCACCCCCCAGTGTTTTTCAAGATGCCGATCCAGAGCTAGGGGCCAGTTTATACGCTACCCAGTGTGAAGAGTGTCATGGTAAAACCGGTAAAGGGGTCGGGGCCATTAAAGGGATTGCCGGCTTGCCATGGACGCACCGCGAGATGGCCGATTTTATCACCATCGCCATGCCCTTTGGTACCGGCTTACAGTCCGGGAAGGCATACGAGCCCACCGACTGCATTGGGGATTGCGCCGAACAGGTGGCCGCGTACGTGTTGTCGGGCTTCCCCGGAGAATCCGGCGCAGTAGAGGTACAAGCTAACTTCGATGGGTGTAACGAGCCAGAAGGCGCCCCTGCAGGGCGAGCGCTACGTCAGTTAACCCGCCATGAATATCAAAATACCATTGAGGATATTTTTGATGTAGAGATATCACTCACCACCAACTTCCCACCGGAAAGTCGCATTCACGGGTTTACCAACAATGCCGATTCCAACTTTGTGACTCTTTTACACTTGGATAACTTCTATGCCGCCGCCTCTAAAGTGGCCGTGACCATTAGTGACCAAAATAACTTTAGGCAATCGGTGTGGGACAATGGCCTAGGTTGCGGTTCTAATACCCAATGTATTGACCGCTACTTAGATGTTTTCGGGACTCGCATCTTCCGCCGACCGTTAACCAATGACGAAAAAGCCAGTTACTTAACGTTTTTCCAAGAAGGCATCACCGACTTTAATCACAGTGATAACTTCCGCCAAGCGATCTTACAAGGCACGGTGGCTTTATTAATGTCGCCAAACTTTTTATATCGCTCGGAAATGGGAACCGCCCAAGGGGATGCTTATAAGCTGAACCAGTGGGAAATTGCGACCTTGCTGGCCTACACCTATACCGGATCTGGGCCAGACGATACCTTGCTAGACAAAGCGCGTAATAATCAATTGGCGACTAAAGCACAACTTAAACAAGAAGCCGAACGATTACTGGAGACCGATCGCGGTCGAGACCAAATGGCCCACTTCGCTGCCGAATGGTGGGATGCCGATGCCGAAGTGATTGGCTCGAAAAACAACGAGCTTTACCCCGATTACCGCCCTAGCACTACCTTGAGTATGGTGGGAGAGTTGAAAAACTTCTTCCTGGAAGTGGCCTTCGACTCCAGCGGTTCATTCGAGGAACTCTTCCTGGCCGATTTTACTATGCTCAACGATGAGCTTTCCCGGTATTACGGTTTTGGCGGGCAAAATGGGGTGGACTTCCACCGTGTGCCTACTGATCAACGCGGCGGTATGTTAACGCTGGGTGCCATTATGGCGGCTAATGCTAGCACCGAAGAAACCTCCCCGGTGAAACGAGGCATTTTTGTGCGCGAGCAAATCTTGTGTGATGAGCTGCCCCCCATTCCTCGCGACGTGAACATTGCCGCCCCCGACTTAGACCCCAATAAACCCATTCGTGAACGTTTTACTGTGCATAGCGCTAACCCGGTGTGTTGGAACTGCCATCAGTTTATTGATGATATTGGTTTCTCCTTAGAAAACTTCGACGCCGCCGGTCGCCATCGTGACAACGAAAACGGTTTAGATATTGTGACCACCGGGCTTGTTCAAGCGATTGATGAAGCCGATGATAACCGCAACATACAAGACCGTCACGATCTGGCCCAAATATTGGCCAATGCGGATTCGACCAAAGCGTGCATGACCCGACAGTATTATCGTTATGTGGGTGGGTATTCCGAGAGTAATGCCGACAATTGCGCCATCAACAACCTTAACAAAATATTCAGCGACAGCGGGTTTAATCTTAAGTCGTTATTTGTGGGGATTACCCAACTCGATTCATTCGTTTTGCGCCAATAATAAGGAGAGACAACCATGAAGATTAGAAATACTCGTAGACGTTTTATTAAAAACATGTTTGTTGCCGGCGCCATGTCTCCTTTAGCCATGCAGGTGGCCCGCCCGGTGTTAGCCGCAGCAGGGCAAGATACGCCACGCGCTATTTTTATTTATGTGCCCGACGGGGTATTTAGTACCCTTAAAGACTCGCAGGGTCGGGTGACTCAAGAAGGCACCTGGCACCCCTCCGGGAACCCGCTTAACCCCACGCTCAATTTAATGACCGAGGCGTTTGCCCCCGTTAAACAGCACATTACGTGGTTACAGGGCTTAAATATGTACGGCGGCGGTGGGTCTCATCAGGGCGGCGCGCAAAAGGTACTTACCGGCAACGGTGATAACTCCTTAGATATAGTGCTGGGCCAGCAAACGAATATTGGCGGGCGAACGCCCATCAGTAACATCAATTTAGGGGCAATGGCCAACTTTCAGGCAGGCACTACCGACCATGTGCATTATTTAAATGGGGTGTCGATCAAACCCGAAGACGACCCTGTCGCTGCGTTTAACCGCGTGTATGGTTTATCCTCGGTAGGGGCAGACTTAGGGGAGTATGATCCTCGCCGGGACATCATCAGCCAGACCCATAAAGAACTGTCGTTAATGATGAAAAACGATTTGGGGTTAGATGAGCGCATTAAGCTGGAAACTCACGTGGACGCGCTCAATGACCTACAGAAAAAGATCGATGGGATTGCGGTGGACACCGGGGGCGCCAGCGGGGGCTTGTGTGATACCAGTAGCTTTAACCCCAATAACTTCAATACCGAAAGCGCCGATGGGGTGTACCCACCACGGATTCACCTAGAAGAGAACTTTGCGCCTATTGCCGATTTGCAAGTGGATTTAATCACGCGCTTATTGGCCTGCGATATGACGCGGGTGGCGGGCCTACAGCTATCGCACACGACCAGTAACTTTCGCAGCCATCACAGTATTTCGCATAACTTTAGTGGGGCTTGGGTGGAGTCGTTGAACTTCTTTTACTCGTTTGTGATTAAGCTTATCCAGTCTTTACAAGGGGTGCCCGACGGCACGGGGACTTTGTTAGACAATACCCTTATCTACATGTATTCCTGTTTAGGCGATGGTAAACTCCACGACCACAATGACATGCCCTTTATGCTAGCCGGTGGCGGCGCGTGTGGCATAAAAGGCAACCGTCAACTGCGCTTTAATGGCGAAGACCACACTAAACTGCTGACCACCATTGCTAATATTATGGGGTACCCGATAAACACCTTTGGCACCAATGGCGTAATGGGGGGCTTGGACGGTATTGTTTAGGCTTTTAAGGCGAGCACTTCTTTGTACTTGCTCGTCTCGTCTACCCCAAAAACGGCCTTAATTTTTAATTTGCCACTTTTTAATTTCATCATATAGCGCGTGGTGGCGCTGTATATTTCATTGTTGTCGGCGTCATTAAAGTGCCAGCATACCGATACCAAGGTAAAGACTTCGGAGATGGTCATGGCGGGGTCAAAATCAAAAGTGACGTGCTTTACGCCTATGGACTCGTATAAACCAATGACCTTTTGACTGTGAGTGGTGAAGGTATCCAAATCTAAACGGATGACATCCCCGGATTCGGTGTAAAAACTCATGGGAAAATCATAGATCAACGAGAGGTCTTCGGCTTGTACGTTCAAAAATACCGCGGCATATCGTTCAAAAAATAGGGTTAACAAAAGCAGATACCTCCGTCGTTATCGTTGCTTACAGGCATCGCCTTGTATTGGGGGCCGATATACTACAGAAGTGAAGCCCAACTGACAAGGTGAAACCTTAGCCATGGCCCTAGAGCCTGTGTTGGCGTGATAGAGCGCTGCGCAAAGCCAACAAGCACATCCTTCTTGGGATGTCAGCCAGATATAACCTTTAGCGCTATCAAAGAAACACCCTTAGTTCTTTTTATTATTAAACAACATCGAAACCCGTCCACTTTCGACCCCGATATACAGGAGAGTACGGTCCGTTAACGACGAACAAGACTCTCATGGAAGTATCTTTAAGTTAAGGTGTGTTTTCATGTTAATGATGTGGAAATTTTGAGTGTATACACTACATTGTAAGCTTAATGGTTCCCTGTTTCTGGTTTTATTTTAGGTACGTTTAATGAACAATGCATTGACTTTTTTAAAGTCTATATTAATCACTGTATTGATTGCATGGAATACCAGCATCATCTATGCCTTATTTATGTCTTTTATGATAAACCATAGTTTGGCACTATTAACTAAGGTGGGAATGTTTGTAGTGATGGTGAGTCTTTTGGCCAATAGCTACACCCTCTTAATGGCAAACGACGTACACCCACATTTAAAGAAGGGTTTTTTACTGGTGAATGCTGCCTTCATCATGCTATCGACTTACGGGATGGCCTATGGCGGAACCGATCTAAACGAAAGGCTCGGTTGCATCGCCGTGTTATGTACCTACGTGGTCAACTCCCTTTTGTTAATCCCACCTAGGGCTAACGGGAGCGAAGCCTTAGAACCTATCGGTATAAAAGCCATTAGGTGACATTTATTTCATCCCATCGTTACATAAACGGGTCGAGCCTTCTCGGGTTTTTTTCTGAATTTAACAAAACTTTCGACTATAATCATTACATGCTGATACTTCTAAACAAGCTTATTACATAAACTCCTTGAAGGATATCTAGTCACACATAATGCCAAACACTACCGAGACAGAAAGGAAGAAATCAGCGATAAAAAAGGCATTTGTTACCCCCTTTATAAAGTCCGTCTCTAATGTTCTGAGTACTATGGCTCGTGTCGAGGTCAAGACTAAAGCGCCCCTAAAACCCCAGTCGGATAAATACCTGAGTGACTTGACGGCGCTTATGCCTATGGCAACGCCTGACATTACCGGCCAGCTTCTTCTCTCATTCCCCAATGAAACGATAATAAAAGTATCGAGTCTTATGCTAAGCGAAGAAATCTCGGAAGTTAATGACGATGTTCTCAATATGGCGGGCGAGATCACCAATATGGTGACCGGCGGCGCCAAAGCGCTATTGGAAGAAGAGAAACATAGTTTTAATATGGCGCGCCCCGTGGTATATAAACGCTCTGAGTATGAGGCGTTAATATTAACCGCTCAAACTCAGATCGTTATTCCATTTAATACTTCTGCCGGGCCATTTTTATTGGCTATGGGGTTTGTGCATATTAAGGGTTAAAGGTGGCACTCAGACAACTCAGGGCACCTGTTCTATAGCGGTCATTCAACACAAAAAAGTTTATCCAATAAGTTCCACATATCAACGGGGTGGCTTAAACGATCATTCAGCAAAATCCTCCCATCACTGCCCACAACAAATACATCAGGAGAGGAGTTCCCATCAATAGCCCTTGCAACATCGTTATTTTTATCCAATAGAACCTTAACATTTAGACCGGCTTCTATCGCTTCACTTTCTGCCGCTTGCCAGATCCCCTCTTTTTCATTCTGCGTGATAATATGTAAGCTATTAAACACCTTGGGGAAATATTTAGTGAAGACAATGAATCGTTGTATAAAGCGATCATAAGGCTGATTAGAACGATAGGAACCCAGCACGCAAATCATATGAAGTGCGCCCGGTACTAACTGCGCTATACTATCGGTTAAGCCCACTTGCTGAGCTTTGTCATAATACATAGGCAAGTGATAACTATAAGGGAAAACCTTCCCCTCCCAAGGACAATTGTCTTCAGGGACTTCTCCCCCGAGCTTTCCAATCTCATTGGCGGTGGGTTTACTATCGATGTAATCATATGCATACAAAAAGGCCTCCAAGGCCTCTTCACGGTTACCTGCTCTTAACTGCTCGCGCGCCCTATAATAAAGGACAATGCCACTGTAAGTCGTTTGCCATGAACTGGCACACTCTTGGCCGAATTGCTCCATAACCTCCATGCCCCGCTCACAATTGCCACGCTCATAAAGGGTCACCGCTTGAAAAAGCCACTCGACATCGTTCGGAATCGTTTCGCGTTGACTCAGCTTACAGAACAGTTTTTCGATAAATCCGCGCTTTTTTAGCCAGTATGCGCTGATCTGCTCAAGAATTTTCCACTCATAACGCTCCCATAATACCACCAAATCTTGATAATCGCCTTTGCCACGTAAATATTGCGCCTTAATCGCTTCATCGGTCTTATCGCTATTAAACCCCAAAGGGATACCATTGGTATGTAAACGAAGTGTTTGTTGTGTGTCGGTGAGATAAAACTCGTACGAGTGCAGGCTCGACTGTTGGCTCCACTCCCACAGGTCTTTCTCAGCACCTGGGCGACCATTAATGTCTATCAGTAAATCCCCGGCTTTTATCCCTAGCGCTTTTGCTAGCGAAACCTCCGCGACTTTAGTCACCAATAACGCTTTATCCAATCGCCGAGGAGGTGGGGCCTGCTTAAGTACCTGCTGGCTAACACACTCGCTTAAAAGGCGTTTTATCACGTCTGACACCAAAGGTCTCCTTATAAAAGAAAGTTGAGTAAGTGTGTATTGACACAATACACTAGCGCAATATTAATGGAATACACCCCAACCCAGCCCCCCAAGACGGTCACTCGCTCCCTTAACCAACGGAACCGCTCCTCTAGAGTGACAAGCAGACGGTGCAAGGCGTGATTAAAAAGGAAGCCCATATAAAACATACTAGACACAGAGAAATAATCGGATGCTTCTTGCATTGCCAGTAAATAAGTCAAGCCCGTCAACACGCTACAGCTCAACCAACAAAAGTAATAACTAGGCGAATACAATAAAAGACCCATACCGAATGCTACCATGGCAATAAAGGCGGCATACTCTGCATGTGACAAGCCAATGGCGACCACCCCCAAACTGTAGAGAATAAACAGAGATCCCACACGAGTCGGCCAATGATCACGCCGGTATTTTAATCCGATACTGTACCAGCGAGAAAGCTTAACGTAGTAATAATAACGCATGCCTCCTACCATTAGAACACCCACAACAACCTTTAAAAATACTTGAAGCCCGTTAAATGCATGGGCGACTTCGTTATCTGCCATGGCAATCAATAGAGCAAACGCCAGCCAGATAATACCCAGCATCATAGCGATTTTGGTGGGTAACCAATCAACAATTTTGTGTAATTTATTTACATCCGATGGTGGTTTAACGGTCGTCAGACCGATCAATTCACACAGGTTTTTCCGCTTACCACCGTGGTGAAATTCAAACTGCCATAAACTAGGGAACCTCTGGTCGATAGTGAACAACATATCACTTAAAGCAAGACGTACTTTGAATGAAAGAGATTTTGTCTTATCTAGGTTAGTCTCGTCGGCGAGTAAAAGGGATAAGGCTTCTTGTTGAACAAGATCATTTCTTGATTGAGCCGACTGACTTGCATCGTAAAGAAAACGGGCCGCCGCTGTACGGGTTTGAATATAATCGATGCAATGCTTGTACTCGCTCAAGGTCCGATCACTAGGCGACAAATGAAACTGCTGGGTAATTAACTGTATTAACGCTAGTGGCCAATGCCTTGGCGTGAAGTCCTCCACCCAAAGCGTTATCGCGTGAGAAAAAACACCTTGCAGGCGCTTATCTTTATATCGCTCATCGGCCAGAAAACCGCGAAGCATCTCACAGGCTTGTTCATCTCCCTGATCAGACAACGACCTTTCTAACGCCTCTACCCAATGCTGACTAAGGTCGAATAATGCTTGGCGCTCACTCTTTTTTTGTTCTTTCTCATCGAAATGGCGTTGTTCAAGACGTTGCTCAATATATTCTTTTACTTGCGACAATCGCCAATCGTTCCCGTGACGTTGCTGTACCTCCGGTAGTGCCATTAAGTGCGAAAATAGCGAGGTTTGTAAGTCTATATTTTCAATATGCAATAGAGCATTGTATAAACCGATGTCGAAATATTCCGACACGTCGATGCTAATCATGTCATCACGGTGATAAATGTTTTGCAGTACTTTTAAACCTTCCTCTATACCACGATCATTTACTGCATCGACAAGCTCATGTACAAACCCCTGCGCACAAAGCTTTGCCTTATTATCAGCGATTTCTTCGTCCGAAAGGGTATCCTCTTCGGTTTTGTCAGACACGACAGCCCCGCTGGCTTCGGACACTTTAGTGTCCTCGTTGTGCTGCGCATCTATTGGGCGATTTTCAATGTCATCCATCAAAAACTCATAAGCCGCACGTAAGCGCTTAAACCCTTCGGGGTCGTCTTCCGGCGGAGTAACACGAAGTTTTTTGGCATAGGCACGCTTTAATGCCCTAAGATCGTCGGTAGGTGCTAAACCTAAATACTCCCATGCATCCATGATATTGCTATAACTCAAATTGATCGAAATGTTTAGCGACTTCTTTTCTTGCCACTTTGATTTTCTGTTTATCTTGGGACTCTAATAAATGACTGAATTCATCAATCATTTGACCAATAGCTTCACGACGCTCGCCCTGGTGCTGCATATATAAACGGTTGCCCCGATACAAAAGAGCAATGTTTTCATTTTCATCACGCGGGTGGATTTTAAACGCTTTTAACTTGTCGATACTGGCAGAGATTTCGTCTTCGGTGAGCTGATGAGTATCATCAGCAATAATCAACTGATGCCCCTTCTGCTCCCCCTCTACCTTAGCATCGATTTCAAGTAAACCATTACTGTCGTAGCTAAAACGTACAATAACAGACCTTTCACCACTGGGAGCTTGCTCCACAGGAACCTCAATATTGCCTAATAAAATGTTATCCTGCGTTTGGCGTGATTCCCCTTGATAGACTCGAATGTTGAGTTTATCCTGGTTGTCATATACCGTGTAAAAGCTGTCTTCACGGCTCACAGGTATGGTTGTGTTACGTTCAATAATGGGGTGAAATACTCCATTTTTAAATTGACCATTTTGTAACTGAGTCACCACTTCCAGCCCTAAAGTATAAGGACAAACATCGGTCAAGATGACTTCTTTTAATGCTTTATTGCGCGACTTTAACGCCCCTTGCACTGCGGCCCCTAAGGCCACCACATGATCGGGATGTAACGATTTATCGGGGAATCGACCAAACATTTTTGTCACCAACTTCGATATCATTGGCATACGGGTGGCGCCACCGACTAAAAGTACTGCCTGCAATTGGTCGGGTCGAATGTTACAGTCTCGTAATGCCTGACGAACAGGGTCTTGTAAACGTTTTAACAACGGCGAAGATTGCGCTTCAAATTCGGCTTGGGTAACCTCAATCTCATAGTGTTTGTCTTCTATTTCAACCTTCATACTGGTGTCGCTACCCTGACTTAACGCGACCTTGGCTCGCTCAGCTGCCGCTATCAGTCGATGTTTATTGCGTTCTTTGACATCATCATTAATAGTATTGCGGCTTAAAAAGTGGTCGATTAAAACCTTAGTGAAATCCTCGCCCCCTAGGTTGGTATCACCAGCGCTGGAACGCACTTCGATAATCCCGTCAAATAGCTCTAACACAGACACATCAAAAGTCCCTCCGCCCAAATCGATGACTAATATTTGTACATCTTCTTTTTCGTGAATACCATAGGAAAGGGCGGCACTGGTGGGTTCATTGATCAAGCGTTCTACTTTGAGACCGGCTAACTCACCCGCCAACTTGGTCATCTTACGTTGTTTATCATTGAAATAAGCAGGCACCGTGATGATCGCTTCGGTGATACTTTCACCCAGAAAAGCTTCTGCATCGGCCTTTAGGCTTTTTAGGACAAAACTCGACAGCTCTTGAGGTGTAAAGGCTTTATCACCTAGCTTGATTTCCTTTTGGCTTCCCATATAGCGTTTGAATACCGAGGTGGTCAATTGCGGGTGGGTATAAAGCCGCTCTTTTGCCGCTTGGCCACATATAATCCGCCCTTGGTCATCCAAGCCCACAACGGAAGGCGTAATGACTTGCTCAAGCGAATTTTGAATGAGTACACTGGTGTCATCGCGCCAAAGACTCACTAAGCTATTGGTGGTTCCTAAATCAATTCCTACGATCATAATCTATACCAAAAAATAAAACAGGCCTGGTCACCATCTTACATCAGCCAATCGGCTGTGTCAGGGTTAAGGCATCACCTCTTTGGTAATTTCTAAGCTTAGGGCAGGCGTTCTTTATAAGACAGACAACAAAAAGACACTCAAAGCATTTACATTAATATATTTTTATGCTAGCCACACTCTTTGAGAGCCGCATGAGCGTCTAAGCCCACTTGGGCTTCGTTCATCGTTTCGGCCATTATAGATTATGCCCAGCTATTTTATGTGTTGACACTGCGTACCATCTTAATATGGGGTACACCTGTGCTCGCTGAATGAAATACGGTACCCGCTTTTACAAAGCCTTGCTTTTCATACAACCCAACAGCGGTGATTCTAGCGTTTAAACTAATGGACTGTGCTCCTTTGTCGAACGCCATTGTGACTAATGCCCCGAGTAACTGCGAGCCATAGCCAAGGCTCTGAAAACTTTGCGATACCACCATTTGTGAAATTTGATAACAGCCCGTTTGTATTTCCGTTAATCTTCCATACGCGATAAGATCACCGCCATGGTGTGCTGCCACATGGATACTCGATGACTCTTTTTCATCAAAGACTGTCTCTGGCGCCAAGTTGTGCTCTTTGAAAAACAGCTCATATCTTAAGGCAACGGCCTTTTTATAAAGTTTGTCGTCGATTGATATTTTTTCTAATTTCATATTTTTTGTTGCACATAAAGCTCGATATATACCGTGGTAAGTCACCCATAGAAGAAGGTCGTTGGAGGGCTTTAACCACGTACGGGAACATCACCAGCGGTAAATTGACATCCCGCTTTTTTTGCACTCCCTAAGGCCTGTTCTGCTTCAGAAAACTGCTTCCAGTACCAGGCAGATTTATCATTAAGTTTTTTATAACGTTCTGGCAACACTTTGGCCAGATGATCATGAAACGGCTTTTCATTAGGGTATTCTTTGTATATTTCGGCGGCGATATCATATAGAAAATAGACGCTCTTATTCTTTATCATGGTCGCCGAAGGGAAATCTTTACAGGGCACACGAGTGCTTGGCATTCTAACCCCATAGATAAAGTTACCCTCATGATGATAGTCTACGACCAAGTCATCGACAATCTTCTTGTCATCTAGCTTCAAGTATCCCACAAAATAATTGCCGTGAATCAGCTCTATATTCTCATCGCTTAACCGACAGGCTATGTCACCACATACAACAAATAAAACGAATAACCACCCGACAATAATGCTCTTTTTAGTCACACTGGCACCTCAACAACACACCTTAAAAAAATTTTCAATACAGTACGGGCGCGCCGCCCTTCCCAATGTGACATCCGTCTTTTTTAGCACTACCGAATTGGGCTTCCCATTCATAAAAATGCTGCCAATACTTGGTCGAAGTATCTTCGAGTTTTTTCGCGCCACCAGTGAGGCGTTTAGCCAAAACGCCATACAGTTCACCCTCCCCAGAAAACTCTTTATATTCTGCGGATTTAGTGTCGTAGAAAAAATACACACTTTCATTTTTTACGATGACCCTGGAAGACAGCCTCTGGCATGGTGCACGATAGCTAGGCATTTTGACGCCGTAAACTAGGTTTTCACTATGCTTGTAATCGACTACCGAATGATCCACAATGACTTTATTATTATAGGTTAAGTATCCTGCGTAGTAATCACCCTTCACAAATTCCAAATCACTATTACCATAGTAAAGGCAGGCGAGCAAATCCCAAACAACCAACAAGAAAAAAGGGAGCACACAATATACTTTTTTAATTTTCCACATACCTTGTGCCTTTGTATTATGGTTTAGGCCCATTTATGATGTCATCGTCGGTATAATAAAACTTGATAGTAAAGTCATTAATCCCATCATAATCCAAATTACCTTGTGCATCATAAAAGAGTCTTCCATCATGCTGCTCAATGGCGATAATATTTAATTGATTCCTAAGATACGTTTTCATCTTCTTATATACAGAATGGATAGGCTCTCTCCACTTAAAATCGGCGCTTTTTTGTACGACATCACGAAATTCATAACTATCCCCTTCCAACCGACCGGTGGTTTTGTCTTTAGAGACATGCCCCAACACTTTCAAATTGTCGATGGGTAAGGGCGCGGCCATACCGCCCCAGGTATCATACAATCTACCATCGAGCCGTAATACAAACCCGGTGATATTGCGTTCGGTTAATGCTATCACTAAGGGGACAACCTCTCGGTAGTCTAAAATTTCGCCGGGGGGAACATAGCCCTTTTGAATGTAAGACTCCACTTTTTGATCAATATTTTCAAGCTCACTAGGCGAATGGATACTAGTGTAAGTGTCTATACCGAACGTTCCGATCGCATCGGCGACCCTCCATGGCGCCACTTCTATTTCACGCAGTATCGTTTTATACGTATCTAATACGACCCTATAGGAGAGCCATGGCCCGCCTATTAAAGAGCCCCCCTTGGGTAAGGCGTCCTTCTTAGCCTGAATGACCCCTTTCATCAACTGATTGCCCACCTCTACTGGGTCTTCGTCTGGGCCAACCACCACGCCAAATCGCTCTTTTATTTTTTGCCTTAAAATATCGTTACGTCTTTCAAATTGGGGCTTTTTCGGTGCTTGCGTCCCTTCTGGCACGTTCTTAGCGCCGCTGGCTAATAACTTAACGACATGACCATTGCCTTTTAGGTTTTGCAGACGTTGTACAGACTTAACATCAAGCTGACCATCTCCCTTAGAAGGCACCCTCGGGTTGGCAGTTGTGGGCTGCGCTTTGGTGGTAGAAGCGTTCATGGCTTTTTGGTGTTGGGCATCTAACGATTCACTGGCTTTCATGTTTGACTTCCCTTTTTGGCCCCCATCATGGCTACATTTATCGGTAAAATTTATACCCTACAAGGCGGTATTTAGCATGTCAACTGTACAATGAAGCGTTAAGGCATTGGGCATGGGGACGAACTCTCTATTATTGATCAGAACGAGCAAACTTCGATCGTGTTTATACCAAAACAAGTTTAACCGTAACGCTATCACCGGGTGTCTATGGCGCCCAAGGTTTCACTGAGTAGACTCACTTAAAATCACTCTATCCACGACGTATATTGTATTCCCACATCCATCACTAGCCTTCCCTTAACATATAAATTACAATCGTTTAGATATCATTAACAGGAACAGTGGTGTGAAATGACAGATCAATATAACCTGGAGTTCTGGGGCGAAACACACGAGGGTTTCTCGGTAGAGGAAGTCAAACAAAACCTACAAGCCAAAATGAAGCTGAGCGAGCAACAGCTAAGCCGCTTGTTTTCGGGTAATACTGTCGTGGTAAAAGCCAAAGTGTCGCATGAAACCGCACAAAAGTTTAACCGAGCCTTTACCAAAATGGGGGCAATCTCCAAAGTGGTGAACCTAAATCCGCCGGTAGAAACCACACTGGAATTAGAACCCATGCCACCAGTAGCTACACAACCTGTCGCAGCGCCACAAGTTTTACCGACCCAGGTCATGCCCGCCGCCGTTATGAGCCCCCAAGCCCCCCTTACCGCGATTTTAGTAGAAGACCCCCGTACCTTAAGCACACTAAGCCCCTTACCCCAACGTAATAACACCTTCGCCAAGGTAACAGCGGTGATGTTGATCCTGCTGGGGCTGGCGTTAATGTTAACTTTTTCTCCCATTCCAGACGGCGTCGTACAACGCGGCACCCTGTTCGGCTTACTGTTCTTTGTCTACGGCCTAGTGCAACACTTCAAGGCCTCGCGCCGCCAGAGAGGATAGGATCATGCAAAATATCAAACACCCGGCACTGACTAATATGGGATGGACTACGAGGGTATGCGCCACACTGGTATTACTGCAACTCGCCGCCTTTAACGCCCACGCCGAGATTTATAAGTGGGTAGACAAAGATGGCAAGGTGCATTATGGCGACGACTCTAAAGCCGCCCCCGATCAAAAAAACGACATCGCTCAGGTGAAAATCCATGATAAATACGTGGTGCCCAAGGTCAAGAAGTTAACGCCAAAAGCCATTACCGAAAACGAGCTAAATCGCACGATAGTGCTCACAAAGGTAAACCTGGCGCTGCCCCGCTCGGACCGCCAAGAGATCCTGATTGGCCGTATCACCTGCGGACGACGCCCGCAAGACATCTATTGGCGTGACGGCTATCTTCCGCTTAACAGGCAGTCATTAGCGGGCACTTTCGCCGAAGCGTTTAAAAAGCACGAGATCAAAGCCAGAATCGGCAAGGCCCTTGGCGGCACCGGAGACCTGGAACTGGTGGCGACTGTCGAAGCCATTAAAATGAATACTTGCAAACAAAGGCGCCACAGCAGCCGTACCAAAGACGAGTCCTACTTAAATATCAAATGGGTCGTGAAAGATAGTATCTCGGGCGAAGAGCTGGTGGTGCTCAATACACAAGGTTCCCATCACGCGATGAATAGACTACCCATTCAAGATGGGCTGCGAAAGAGTTTACAAGCCGCTTTTAATATGTCGGCGGTTAACTTACTGGCTTCGCCTGCGTTTATCGAACACCTCGAGCCGGTCGATTTACCCGACCTAGAAGAGCTTGGCCTAGAGGAATTGTCGTTAAAACTCCAGTACGAGAACCCCTTTGGCCCCTTCGAACAAAGCGCCGAGGCACTCAAAAATAGAACCGTTACGGTCAAAACCCAAAACGGTCATGGCAGCGGTGTTTTTATCGCCGAACAAGGCTATATTCTCACCAACGCCCATGTCGTGCAAAAAGAAACCGAATTTACCATTCTTTCGGCCAAAGACCGCTTTAAAGCCAAGTTGGTAGCCAAAAACAATCACCGAGATGTGGCTTTATTGAAGGTGACGAGCAATAAGAACAAGATCCCCTCCCCGGCGGCCATTAGCCCAGAAGCCCCCAATATTGGCAGTGAACTTTATGTGATTGGTACTCCGCTGGACTTGTCGTACAGCCATACCATTACCAAGGGCATTGTCTCGGCCAAACGTAGAATCCGTGGCTTACCTTTTTACCAAACGGATGCCGCCATTAACCGTGGTAACTCCGGTGGGCCGGTATTCAATAAAGAAGGGGCACTGGTGGCTATTTCCGTGTCGGCGGTGCTAACCAACGGCGGCGCCAGTTTGAATATTAATTATTTGATCCCTATTGATGATGCCCTGGCGGATTTGAATATCAACCGGCCAGATATCAAACCTACAAGCTTGGCTCAGCACGCGCAGCGGTTAAACTTAGACCTTCCCGTGGACTTGGCTAAAAATTCTACGCTGTTAAATAAAGTGTGGGCTTGGTTGGCGGAACCGGTGTTTCGTTTCTCGGGCAGTTAGTATAAGGGTTAGCGTTTAAGGTTTAGGCACCAAAGGCAACAGCACCTCAAACCTGGTGCCGCTGCCCTCCTGCGAGGCCACCTCAATGCGCCCACCGTGGCGCTGCACAATGCCAAAGCTAATCGACAGCCCTAAACCGGTGCCGTCACCTTCGGTTTTGGTGGTAAAAAAAGGTTCAAAGATACGCTGCAAAACGGCAGCTTCCATGCCCGGCCCATTGTCTTTAAACACAATACCGAGCTGATCCCCCTGTATTTGCATACTAACGTGTAAGGTCGCCTGCTCCCCTGGCTTATTATGCGCCACCATGGCTTGGCACGCATTGACCATCAAGTTCATAAATACCTGGTTTAACTCCGAGGGGCAACAGGCTAGCGCCGGGTCGTCCTGCACCTCGAATTCAAACACTACCTTCTGTTTAAAGTTGGTTTCGACCAAGGTTAAGGTACTGCGTAAACCTTCAGCCAAATGCGCATGGGCCATCGCATTTTCTGCCACGCAAACCCCGCTGTCCACTCGTGAAAAAGTACGCAAATTCGCCACAATGTCTTTCACCCGTTTGTTGCCTTCTTTGGCACTGTTAATATCTTGATACATAGCGTCAAAGTGCTGATTAAAAGCTTCCTTAATGCCATCGTCGGTCTCCTCGTCTACTAGGTTGAACAAAAACCGGCGAAACTCTTCCATCCTCTTTTGCAAGTTGTGCACCGCCAGATAAGCACAATGGGTGGGGTTATTAATCTCATGCCCCACCCCCGCCACCAAGGTGCCCAAACCCGACATTTTTTCCGATTGCACCAGTTGGCTCTGCGTGTTTTTTAAATGCTCGTGGGCCAGATTTAATTCGGCGAAGCTCTGCGACAGTTGCTCGGTACGTTCGGCCACCTTGTGTTCCAGGTGTCGGTTTAAGCGTCGTTCGGTCTGCACTTGTTTTTTACGCCACACGCCATAGAGAACCAAAGCCAATACGCCCCCTATTGATACCACATAGCCACAATACGCCCACCAAGTCCGCCACCAAGGCGGTAAAAGCCAAAGGGTAATGGCGGTGCCCTGCTCGTTCCATACCCCTTCGTTATTACTGGCTTTTACCCGAAAAACATATTTCCCTGGGTCCAGGTTGGTGTAGGTCGCCAAGCGGCGTGTGCCCACGACATTCCACTCGAGGTCGAAACCTTCCAGTGTGTAGGCGTACTGGTTTTTCTCGGGCGAGCGGTAATTTAACGCAACATACTCAAAAGAAAACACCGACTGTTTATGGGTAAACGTTAACGCTTGGGTTTGACTGATGGCTTGGTTTAACACAAAACCATTGGCTTGCACCACGCCAATGGCGACAGGCTTATTTGACAAATACAATTGGGTGATGACTACCGGCGGTGGGGTAGTGTTCTCGGGAATATCGCTCGGGTTAAAAATGCTCAGCCCTTCGGTACTGCCAAAGGCCAACTCCCCGCGAGAGGTTTTTAAATAAGCCGCTCGATTATATTGATCGCCCGCTAATCCATAAGTAGTGTCGTAAATGCGCCACTGGTCGGTGGTGGGGTCATAGCGGGATAAGCCATTCATCGACCCAAACCACATATGCCCTTGCTCGTCTTGCAAGGCACCGGTCACGATATTATCCGATAAGCCTTGCGCGGAAAGATAAGCTTTAAAGGTGTCGCTTTGGCGGTGCCAATAACTCACGCCCCCACTGGCGGTGCCAAACCACAGGTTACGGTGCTGGTCTTCCGCAACTGCCCAAAAATGGTCAGCACTAACGCCACGAGGTTCGTCCTGTCGATGAAGATAATGCTTAAACTGGCCTTGTTGTCGATTCACCCGAAATAAGCCATTCAGCCCACCATACCACAACAGCCCTTGACTATCTTCGAACAGCAATCGAATATCCACCTCGATGTCACCCAGGGTTTTTAGCTCGACGTTAAGCGGTGTGAAAATATCTTGCTCGCGATGGTACCGATTCACCCCTTTTTCGGTGCCCGCCCAAATATTCCCTTGGCGATCTTTTAATAAGGCCCATATCTCGTCCCCGTCGAGATGCCCCGGTAAACCGACAGTCATCGGATAATGTTTAAATTGGCCGGTAGTCGTGTTTAAGCGACTTAGGCCCCCTCGCCATGTGCCGACCCATATTTGCTCGGGGCCATCGGCGAGCACGGACAATACCGAGTTTGCCCGCAGACCTTCGGGCTGGTGGGGCGAGTGTTGGTAGCGCTGTAAAACTGTGCCGGTTTGAGGGTTTAAGTGATTTAATCCGTTTTCGGTGCCGACCCATAAGTGGCCTTTAGCATCTTCGGCTAAGGAGACTATGGCATGATTGCTTAAACTCGTGAGGTCATTCGGTCGGTGAGTATAGTTGCGAAAGGCACTGGCATAGCGGTCGAGCCTCGACACGCCCGTCGGGAAATGCCCAAACCATAGCCCGTCGGTATTGTCCTGGAAGATCACCGTCACTTTATTGTTGTACAGGCTACGCGGGTCACCATGCTTGTGCATATAGGGCTCAAACCCGGTGCGCTCGCCACGATACCGGTTGAGGCCTTTATCTTTCACCCCTAACCACATGTGCCCTTGCCTGTCCCTTAATAAAGTATTGATCACATTGTCCCCCAAGCTGGTGGGGTTTTGGGGGCTGTGCTGGTATCGTATAAAGTCATCGCTTTGGGGCACATAGCGGTTTAGCCCTCCCCCATAGGTCGCAACCCAGACAGTACCACGGGCATCGACGCTCAACTCATTAACCGTATTAAAACTAAGGCTCCTTGGGTTGGTGGGCTCATGCCGATAATGGTGAAACGTCTGGGTTTGCGGGTCAAAACGATCCAACCCTCTATCGTTGAGCCCCAACCATAGCTGGCCGTTTTGATCCTCTGCAATGGCATCGACATAATTACTGGCAAGGCTGTTGGGGTTGTGGGGTTCATGTAAAAAGCGTTCGAAGTGCCCGCCGCCTTGGTAACGGTTGAGCCCCCCGCCCCTGGTCGCCAGCCATAGCGTGCCGGAGCCGTCTTGTATCATCCCCCGTATATAGTTGTGGCTTAAGCTTTGGGGGTCTGTGGGTTGGTGAGTAAAGCGGGTAAAGTTGTCGGTGTTAGGGTGATAGCGGTGTAACCCGGCGACAGTGCCCACCCAGAGTACCCCTTGGCGATCCACCAGAAGAGACAAGACATGATTATGCGCCAAGCTGGAAGGGTCTCGTGCGACAGAGCGATAGCTTCGGTAGGTATAGCCATCGAAACGCACCAAACCGTTGCCGCCACCAAACCACATGAAACCTTGAAGGTCTTGTTCAATAGCGGTGACGTCCCCCATAGCCGCGAGTGTTTTGCTATGTAAGGGTTTAAAGCGTAAACCCGTGCTTATTTCGCTATGGCATGACCAACATAAGCATAATAACAAACACCCCATTATGGACAGAGAGGGCTTGGGGCTGGTTCGCGACAAATTCTCATGCACCTAGGTTAATTGAGGATTATTCCATTTATCAAGTATAGCGATCCTGCTACCCTTGGGGTATTCATCCACTTGGTGTAATGCACAATGTGTTTTTCAGCGACAGCCAGTTTTGTTGGTGGCGGCACTATTCTTTTAGGGTCGACTTGGGCCATCCAAAAATATCGCTTCCCCAAGCGCAGCCTGTTATTGGCCACCATTCCCTTAATCTTTGGCCTCCATCAACTGAGTGAAGGCCTTGTTTGGTTAGGCATTAAAGGCAGCATCACGCTCCCCCTGCAACAGGCCGCGATGTATGTTTACGCCTTTATTGCTATGTGTTTTTGGCCGGTGTATATCCCCTTGGCCATGCTGGTGCACGAATATCCTTCAAAACGCATTCCCCTATTAGCCACCTTAGGTGTGGGGGGGATGATAAGCGTGTATCTCTTGTGGTCTTTCACCCTCTACTCCCCTCTTAACCTAAGGGTAAACTGTGGATTCGACGGCTGCAGCGCCATAGCTTACCTGTACGAGTTACCCTACCTGGTCGGCATTATCGACTATTTTTATGTGGCCGTAGTCGTTCTGCCATTTGTCCTGTCGAACAACCGTCGAATACGCTACGGGGTGAGTGCGGCCTTTTTGTTGTCTTTTCTCTTAGCTTTGTATTTGCAAAACGACAAAAACTACCCATCGATATGGTGCTTTCTGGCGGCGGTAATTAGCTCCTCTGTCTATTACGCCCTTGCGCCCAGAGCCAGTCGCATGAAGTATTGCTCATCTGATCGTGTATATTAATCGTTTGTCGCCCCCAACCCAGTCCCGTTACACTTTCGCTCGTACCTACTTATTTAAGGCATTATCGAGTTTTGGAATATTGAGGGCGAGGATACCCCCAAACTAGTGCCCACAGGTGCTAAAGTGTCGGTTGCCCGTGGTGCACACGATATTGAGCTGGTGCCTTAACCCTATTATCGACAAGAACAAGCAACGATGAAAAAATCCGCTACCCTCACTATTGTTCTGTTTATCTTGGTCAGTATCTTTTGGGCCTTTGTCCCAAAAGATGCCCCTACTTTTACCAGCGCCAGCCATGCGTCTTTTTCCTCTTGGTTACTTATGCGGTTGGATAAAGGAGCCTATCCGGCGGTGAACCCGGCAGAAGCTAAGGCCATTGTCACCCAAGCGGATATGGCCTTGATTCATTCCCCCGCGACGGTGCCCCGTGCCACTTGGATTGGCCATGCCACTATGCTGGTGCAGTATAAGGGCATTCACTTTTTAACCGACCCGCACCTTACCGAGCGCCCGGCCCCGATGGATTTTTTAGTGCCTAAACGCTTCACCCCGCCAGCAATAAGCTTTGACACTATGCCTAAGATCGATTTTATTGTGATCTCGCACAACCACTATGATCACTTGGATCATCGCACGGTCGATAGGTTTGGTAGTTCTGTTACATGGTATGTGCCTTTTGGCTTAAAAGACTGGTTTTTAGCGCGGGGGATAGAGACTAATAAAGTGGTGGAGTTAAACTGGTGGGAATCGCACGCGTTTAATGCGCAGGTGACGGTCACGTTTACGCCCAGCGTTCATTGGTCTAAGCGCACGCCTTGGGATACCAACGACAGCCACTGGGGGGCATGGTCGGTGGATGTGCATGGGTTTAATACGTGGTTTGGCGGGGATACAGCGTATGATGAGCCGTTATTTAAAGAGATAGGCCAGCGCACCGGGCCGTATGATATGGCGTTTATCCCGATTGGGGCTTATGGGCCACGGTCGTTTATGCTTAAGCAGCATGTCGACCCGGCGCAGGCGGTAAGGGTGCACGAGGATATTCGTTCGAAAAAATCTATTCCCATCCATTGGGGGACTTTTCAATTAACGCATGAGCCTTTTTTGGAGCCGCCTAAACTTCTTAAGGCGGCCATGGTGAAAAAGGGCTTGCCGCTTCAGCAGTTTAGCCCTATTAAGGTTGGGGAGACGGTGGAGGGGGCGCTCTTACACTAAAAGCTTTTATACAAGAAGGTTTTATACAAGAAGCTTATAGGTTCTGGCGAGTAATGTGCCGAAAAAAAACGCTGATAAAATCGTCATGAGCGTCATGGTAATATAGTACATCCCTTTTGCGTAGGTTTTATGAGACGGGGCATTAAGCTCGCTTTCGTTAATATACAGGGTTCGCAGGAGCACCCAAAAACATGGTACCAGTATAGTGATGTGTATAGCGCTTTCTTGGACTTTGGGCAGGTAAACGTTTTTAGCGGTGCGGGTGAGTTCTACTAGCCATTTCATGACGACGAACTCCCCCCAGGCTATGGCGATGGCCACAAACCCCAGGGTCACAATAAAGTTGCCGGGCGTGACGATAAAGGTGTTTAGCATGTAGCTGTTTCGGGGTTTGTCTAAACGGTTGAAGAACGAATGGATATACGAGATTAATAGCACTATGGCGCCGACTAACAAGTAGCTCGATAACACGACTTGTTCTGCCACTATTTTGGTCAGTGGCTCGGTAACGCCGTTTAGTTTGGCCGAGATAAAGGCCACTACCACGGCACCTAAAAAGAAGTAGACGGCTACGGATAGGGGTTCTATTAGTTTTATGGGGTTCTTTTTTAGGGGATTTTTTTTCATTGTTTATCACTTAGCAACTCAATCGCCGCAAATACCTTTTCATGATCGTCATCATAGTCCATGTTAACCCCCGATGACTCGAAAAAACCCTTCGCCGAATAGGATTCGATAGCGCTAAAATAGAAAGACACCTCATAGGTAGTGACCCCATATTTATGCACAACATCTCTAACCGTGCCATCATTAAATTCCTGAAGTGCCATAATATTTTGAATAATACTGGTCAGAAATGTCTGTTCCGATTGATACAGACAAACGATTTGCCCTAAGCGCGGCATTAAAGGCACCTCGGTACAATCGCGCCCCTGTAATAAGGTCTCTAGCGAACGATGTTGCTCATTTAAGGCCTGATCCAAGGGGTTGATTTTTAACTTTTTCCAACAAGCTTCTTTTAACCACCAAAGGGCGATCATTTTTTCGGCTTGTGGTAAATCGGGGTCGTCGATACGCTCAACAATGTACTCAAGATCTAAGATCACATTTTGATACATGCTCTCGGCACCGCTAGTATCGTCTTGGCTTGACAGCCAATCCCCGTAGCGCACCACAGCAGCCCCCACTAAATTAGGCCAGTGTGTCATATTTTGGGTGGTTGTGGTGGTGCACACCCTTCGATAGTAATCTTGTAAACCGGGGTTGATGTTGTCTGGTAAGCTGTAAAACAAAAATAACACGTCGGATAATTCACGTAGTGCTTTATAGTGCTCCTCGTGGGGGCATTGCTCTATTTTGGCCACTAACTTGCGGGCCAAAGCTTGGCATAAGCCGTTATCGACACCGCCTTTATGTACGGCGATAAGGCTCATGGCCAGCTCGGCAATGTATTTGATAATATCGTCACTGTAGACATTATCTATAAAACGAAAGTCCTCTACGCTCACTTCCTTTAACTGTAATAATGACAGTACGTGTTTGAGGTAGGTCTGGCTGTAGTCTTCATTATGTTCGAGTTCTGCAAGGGTCTTGAGGATGCGCTCGGGTAATTCTCCTTTGGCTATGGCGGTGTAAATTTGTCCGTTGGGGAGTTCCTTCCACAGGTCTTGTATTATTCCATCGAAATAGTCTTGCGTAATGTTCATACTTTTCGTTTTACAAACTCTTGTTTAGGGGCCAGTGATTAAAATCACTGGTTTGTCAACAATACCATTTTTATTTAAAAATACAATGCTTCGCGAAGTCTTTCCCTTCATTCACGGTCCAATCCCCTTTGGG
>JACLAC010005586.1_pt1 | contig 26345 bp, 21 predicted proteins | sample 8027881 | NCBI WGS metagenome assembly JACLAC01 (sample SAMN15725517, study PRJNA655200) | protist metagenome | isolation source: fluorescence activated cell sorting (FACS) single amplified genomes of... | place: Spain: Blaines Bay Microbial Observatory, Mediterranean Sea | collected 2016-01-19 | reverse complement strand
TACAGGAACACGTTGGGTCAAGTGGACCAGGATCGTCAGCCAGCACCGCATTCTTGAGACGTATTCGCCCCTGTCGCGTAAAAACAGTACCGTTCCGTGCATTGCGGGTCGGGATCACACAGTCGAACATATCAATACCCGCACCCACCGCCTCTGCCAGATCGTGTGGTAAACCAACCCCCATCAAATAACGCGGCTTCTCCTGTGGTAAATGTGGTGCCGTTGCATCAAGCATCTCGAACATCGCCTGACGTGATTCACCCACCGCTAATCCACCAATAGCATAGCCGGGTAGGTCCAGTGCCACCAATTGTTCGGCACAACGAGCTCGTAGGTGCGGAAAAACGCTGCCCTGGACAATGCCAAACAGCGCTTGGGGCTGGCGTTGGCTGCGTTCTTGACTAAGTTGCCGATGGCGTATCAAACATCGATTCATCCAACGCAATGTCCGCTCCATTGAAGTTTCGGCATATTCTTCTGTACAAGGAAAAGGCGTGCATTCATCAAAAGCCATGATAATATCAGCACCTAAACCATGCTCTATCTCCATAACCTTTTCAGGAGTGAACAAATGATAGGAACCATCAAGATGCGATTGAAAACGAACTCCTTCCTCCTGTATCCGGGTTAACCCTTTCAAGCTAAATACTTGAAAACCTCCGCTATCCGTTAAAATTGCATTATCCCATCCCATAAAACCATGTAAACCATCAAAGCGATCTATTAGTTCATGTCCTGGCCGCAGGTATAGATGATAAGCATTACCTAAGATAATACGTGCTCCTAAAGCTTCCAGATCTTGCTGTGACAAAGTCTTAACCGTAGCATGAGTACCTACCGGCATAAAAACAGGGGTCTCGATTACCCCATGGGGGGTATGTAATAGCCCTGCTCGTGCCCCGGTCCGCAAATCCCTTGCTACCAGTTCAAAGGTGAAATTATGTCCTTTTTCCTCAGGTGCGGCTTGGGCCATTACAATACTGCCTTTCAATCAACTATTGCAGAAATATGCACAAAGTGAAAACCACGTGATTCCAGCCGTGGCAATACAGCCTCTAAAGCTAACAAGGTTTGATCGCGATCATGGCCAATGCCAATAGCCTGCCCTTTGGTAGCAGCCAATTCGGCCAATTCCCATAATTTGGCTTCTATTGTAGCTTGATCATCTACTAGGTCAATAAAAAGATCACGCCGTCCTGACGGTATCTGCATTTGTTGTGCTAATTCAAATGCTACCGAAGCAGGAGAGGTAAAACTATCCAAAAAGCACAACGGGCGACGGGAATTTTTCACTGCTCGTAAGACCGCTAACATCACACGTCGATCAGCGGTAGCAGCCGACCCCATATGGTTATTAATACCAACAGCAGTAGGTAACTTAGCCAATGCCTGATCTACTAATTGGTATATTGTAGTAGTATCTTGGTGCGTAAAAATGGCTGCCTCACCAGGATTATTACGAGGGTAATTATCCGGCTCCATCGGTAAATGTACCAAAATCTGGTGTCCATGGGCGTGCGCTTGCTCAACAATAGTTTCAACCGGCCCTTCGTTGGGCAGTACTGCTAATGTCAGAGGTTGCGGCAAGGCACAAAAGCGGCCAATTAAATGCCGACTCATCTGACCAAAGTCATCCAAGACAATGGCAATATTACCCGTAGCACGTTTTAACCGTGGTGCCACTCGTAGATCAAACAACGTTGTCATAGCACTGTCACGGCCACACATTATATGGACCCGTTCAGGACCATTTACCTCAACAGCCTGTAAGACCTTTCCACCTGCAGTCTGTACCAATCGGGTTAGCGTTAAATTAACACTGGGCAAAGGTAAATCGCTCGGCACCCGAATACTAATACGATCTCCCACGACGCCTGCCACTAACTCAACCTGGCGTTCCTTAGCAAGCAATCCTGGCCATAACCCGACTTCCGCTAAAGCACCGTCAACTCGCGCAAATAAGCTATCAGCCCAAACACCAAGGGTAATATCTCTTGGCATAAGTAGTGCTGCACTAGGCCGTGACAGTGCAGGTTCAGCAAGCAGTTGAGTGGATTCTGGACGGTTCTGATAATTACGGATAATTAAAAAAGATACAGCCGTACCCACCAGCAAAGCCGTGAGTACTAAATGCCAGACAGGAGACCGTCGTGCCCGTGTTAGAGAAGGCCTTGAAGGAGATTTTTTACGACGCCGACGCGTCTGTGCCATATTTATTTATTGCGGTTTTATCTTCAACACGGACCAAGAGACAACCGGCGTTCCATGGAGTGCTTTAGAAGCGCCATCATTACCGGTTAGATCGGCGCAATTATTACCGCCGGCTAGTGCATCATTATCCCAACGGATCATCCGCCAGATACTCTGGTCATTTTCAGTCAATGACGTCCGTTCTTCATCCGTCAATTCAGGTACCGCAGCCAATTCTTCTGGCGTCAGAAGGCGCAGTTTATAGGTCATCGTCTGATCAACACGAAATCCATCATTACTATTCTCAAGCAACAGAATCTGTACCCGCCCACGGAAAACTTCCCAATCTTCATCAGGATGACCGTCCGGATCGCCTTCATAGGCATCAGGGAATTCCGACCCAAATTCACGTTCTCGTTCCTGCAAAGTAAAATCGAATTCAACTTCACGGAAAATATCGAAAATACCTTGAGAGGAACCATCGCGGCTCCCCATAATTTCCAGTTCTTCTTCTAAACCATTAGCGAAAACTAATTCACCATTACAATCAGTTTCAGTAAACCAGAAATCTCGATCTAGTAAGGTTTCATACAGATCTTTATCACGATCCTGAAAGGCTCTCTCCAAATTGGCTATTACCAATTCCGGCGTAGTAGCTAACGGAGCCGGTGGCCTTACCGTATCTTCCGGCGGAGCTTCTGTTTTAGGTGCAAAAGGATTACTACATGCCGATAAAATCAGCACTAGACTTAAAAGAATTAAGAGCGTCGCTTTACGCATCATAGCTTCACTCCTGATGGCGAGATAAATGGTTGAATGATTGACAATATAGCATAACTCATTGTGAAAAAATAGCCCGTAATTCCGTCCATGAAAGCTTGGCCGAAGCATGATCCCTAAAATCCTGCCAGCGACGAATCGTCCATACTGGATTCTCTTCAGTAAGCGTAACAAATACCAATTCGAGACGACCTTTTACAGTAAGAATCTGTTGTACCACCTCTACATCACTAGCTTCATCCTGCAATTGAATAAATTCTAATTCATACGGGAAACGATAGGTAATGCTTAACCCGTCATCGGCCGGAATGCGTTCATCTAAAAGGCGTGCGTACCAGCGTAAAAAACGGGGCTCCTTAAAACGCGTCCGGTCTAGTAAATTGGTAATATAACGAACCTCTGCCTGCCGTTCCCATAAAGTATCCACATCCGCATCAACATTATAATCTGATGGTATCTCAAAAACCTCTGGGTAATTTCCAATATCCCCCAGATCTGGCACAAATAAGAAATCCTCACTCAGCTGATCCAAATACTGTACCGGGCTAAAGCCCTTAAAGGTTAGCTCGATATTACTCAGCACAAACTCGGGACGTGTTGGCTGCAATAGAGCCAAGCGTACTCCCGAGGGACAATCAGGCAGACGCGTCGCAAAAGGATTATCCGCTGCACCCCGACCTTCTTCCAAGGCAATATTACGACATTGCGGGAATAGGTCTAAAGAGGTCTCTGCGGCGCAGCGACATTCCACCTGAGTACTGTCATCTAGTCCACAGCCAGCAACCAAGACAGCTCCAAATGTTATACCCATCATTGCATAGCGTCGGATCTGCAACATTTCCATCTTTAAATATGGAATGGCACAGGAGTAAAACAAATAACAAAAATAAATATGCAAAAATAGCCAATCCTGCGCCGGTTTTTATCTAATTGAATAGTCGGATCATAGGGTGTGGGATGCGTTTTACCGAGCAAATAAAAAATAAATGCTAGGAAAATCCACCCTGGCCACCCAGTCGGCCAATCCTGCCACCATGATAAAATACCATATACCCCCATCAGCAGCAAGAGCGCCAAGGTTATACGACTGATAAGCTTATAGTTATTAAAGAGGGTATAATTAATATGACCACCATCCAGCTGCCCTATTGGCAACAAATTAAGCATGGTAATTAATAATCCAGCCCAACCAGCAAAGGCCAATGGACTAAGCATAATCACCTGATCGCTACCGGATTCAGGTCCAAACAAAGCCATCAAGCCACTAAATATTAACGGCCCACCTAAAAACATAGGACGCTGCTTTAACCATTGATAATCCGCCAGTGAGATAAAATATTCTGGCCCCACAACCACAGATTGGGACAGGCCCCAAGCACATACACCCACAGCCACCACAAAACCAGCCAAAGGCCCACTTGCCCCGATATCAAGCAAAGCACGCTTATGTGGAATAGTTGACCGAATACGGATAACAGCCCCCATGGTACCAAACAAATTCAGATACGGGAAGGGAAGAAAAAAAGGTAAGGTTGCTTTGACCCCCCAACGCCGAGCCGCAAAGTAATGACCGAATTCATGGACCGTCAAAATGCCTAATAAGGCTGCCGCAAAAGGCACCCCTTCCACCATATGGACCAAACTGTAAGGCAACTGGGCCAATGGATCTACACCTAGTTGCATCGCACCGGCAGCAGTCATAGAAAACAACGTTAGCAAAAACAATAATAAGTGCAGTAGAGGTCGTTCCCGGGTTGGCAACGGCGTGTTCCATACCATTGAAGATGACAAAGGTAAAGATGGACGAACATCATTTGCACGCCCCTCACTCATGGCTGCACCTGGCCCGTTGAATGGTGGTGTATATGCAAACTTAAGCGGTGTGCCTCCCCCAGGTCCTCCTTAAAAGGAACAAACGCATAATCCACGCTCCATCTCGCATTCTGCCATCCCACCCCCATGGACCATGAACGCGTATCGCCTTTTTGATAACCACCGCGAAGAAACAATATTTTATTCCATTCATATTCGCCACCCATATGCCAGCTAGGCCCAAATCCATTAGTATGCCTTATTTCGGCGCTAAGCCGTAGGGCCGGTAAGCCACCGTATGTTAAACCGGCGCTAAATACTCCAGGCAACTCGCTAGCGTGCTGGTCTAAGGTAGTCATAGCTCCTAAATTTCTTGCTGCAACTCCCAGGCGCCAGGCACTGTTCAAACGGTAGGTAGCCCCCAAATCTAAAGCAGCACCATTAGCGACATGCGTAAAAACGGTCTGGCGAATAATTTTCACATTAGTTCCAAGACGTATATCAGCACCCCACGAACGCGCATAAGCCACATTAACAACGGCATCATATACCCCAAACTCGCCTAAGGGTTGGACACTAGGCCCGGTACGGCGTTCCAAGCCATCGGCCCGCGCAAGCTGTACTGCCAAAGCCATTGTTCCTTGGCCTAAACCCAAAACCAAGGTCAGGTAATCATGGCGAATATCTTGTATCCAAGCATTGTGGCCCACCCCCAAAGTAGTTGTCTGTTCCAATCCCAAGATTGCCGGATTAGCCGTTATCGCCTCATCGTCAAGCAACGCCACTGCAGCTGCCCCCATAGCGGCTGCCCGTGCCCCGGAATTTAACCGCAAGAACGGCAGACCACTGGCAGCATATGCCTGGGAAGCAATAACTATCAAACTGATTAAGGCAAGTAATATTTTCATATCAACTGTTTAAAAAGCACCGCTAAGCCCATAGATAGCACGTGCCCCGTTGTCTATTTCATCGGTACTATACGTATAGTGAAGTTGGAACGTACGTTGTCGCATTGGCCGTATAGTTAGACCAAACGCCGTTGAGCCTATAGACCGATCAGCACCCGGTACACGGTTGAGACCACCACGTACCGTCAAGAGCGCATTAATTGTCCATTCAGCCCCTATATTTACATATTGTTCAACATCATTTTTATATACATCAGCCGCAAAGATCAAATCAAGCACATCAGCCAGTGGTTCATAGGCCATCCCTAACCCTAATTCTAGTGGTAATTTATCTTCGGTAGCAGACGTCTGTTGGGACGAACGCACCACTTTCCAATCTAATGAGGCACCTAAATTGCGCACCACTGCACCTAAACTCAATCTTCGGGTCAGAAGAAATCGAGCGCCAAGATCAACACCAAAACCTTTGCCACTGGACGACGCCAGACCAGGTCTTTTAAGCTGATGATCAATACGTTTCATGGTAACACCCAGCGTCAGACGTGGCGTCACAGCCCGAGCAATCCCAACAAAATATGCGTTTTCACTATCCTCTATATCTCCAGTCGGTATCCCCGAGGCAGTGCGTCCAACTATGTTATCAACACCAGCATGTTGCCACCCCAAGCCAAATGCCAGTTCGCCGCGGGCATTGAGTGCAAATGCTAGCGAACTCTGACTACGATCTAATGACATAGAATTATAAGAGGCCAGAAGATCTCTCCCCTTTACCCCTATTAAACCAGCCGGATTCCAATAGGAAGCCGCCGCATTATCTGCCACTGCTACAAATGCCCCCCCCATACCCACACCGCGCACTCCCAGGCCATGGTGCAAAAACGCACCAGCAAAATTGGCACTAGCTGCCGGTACTACTAACAACGCCAAGACACCAAATATGTTCCTGATTAACTTCAATCCAATACCACCACTTTGCCAAAGGCCTGCTGGCCGGAATCCAATTCAATACGATAAAAATAAACACCATTGGCAACCTTATCACCACTATCATCGTGGCCATCCCACGCTTCACCGTGGTTGAGTTGCCCGGCACGAAACTCTTTGCTAATAAGTGTCCGCACTAAGCGACTGGAAAAATCATAGATTTTAATGCTTACCTGCGTATCAGTGGATAAACTATAAACAATACGCGCCTGTTCTTCTTGCGACATCGCAAAGGGATTGGGGGCAGCATAAGTAGTAACACTATCGGTTAACCCGCCTTGGCCAATAAATTGGTCTTGATCTAACGACAATGGCTTAACCGGCGTCTTGATTACTCGCCAAGTCAGCCCCCCATCCAATGAACGTCCCAAGCCATTTTCAGCACCAGCCCAGATCACTTCTCCAACACTCTCTACTCCTATAAAAGTACCACTCAATTGTTCTTGCGACTGTTGATCCACAACCTCTACCACCTGCCAACTACCCCCAGCATCCTCGCTAACCAATAGTCCTAATTCCGTACTAGCCCAAACCTGGCCAGGCGTAAAAGCAAATCCCCAAGCAAAGGTAGGCCCTGTAATTTCCCACGTTTCCCCGTTGTCACGGCTAAAAGCCATAGAATTAACTTCTCCAGCACCGGTAACCCGCGTCCCAGCCCAAATCACCGATGTGCCGTCTGCCAAAATCTGACGCTCTAGTGCCAGTACCCAATTTGCACCTATATTGCCCGGTTTCGGCACATCCTTGTCGTTAAGACGAACTTTCATATTCTTCCAGGTAAGCCCACCATCAAACGAACGAGCAATGCCGCTAGCCGTCCCAACCCACACCGTATCACCATAGCCAAGGACTTCAAAAGTACGATGTAAATAGGCTTGACTAGCCAAGCTATCGGCCGCTGCGTATAACCGTAGGGACTCATCAACAAACCCACCAGTCTGAGTCAGACTATCAGCCGCTATAGAAAAACTGTCGGCCGCCGTGTCGGCAACCTGATATACAATACGATCCGCACCACCGGGCAATACCCGATCCCAAGTATTCCCTCCATCCTGCGAGCGAATGGTCGATCCTGCAAAAAATGCAGCCCAGATCGTATCGCCCTCAATCGACAAGCCAAAACAACCATTATTAATCGCTGTTGTGGGACCATTAGCAAAATCTGCCCGGGTCGTATCAAATGGGGCCTGATTGGAAATTGTTTGCCAGGTAGTACCCCCATTATACGAAAAATGCAAGCCACCTCCGGCCTGCAATACAGTTGGTGGACTAACCTGTGCCACTGTATCAAATACCGTTGCGACCCACACGGTATCAGCACGTGCATCTAAAGCACTAACCCCACCTTGACCCAGACCATTAGCTTCAGTAAATGTAAGCCAATCCGCTTCTTCTAGACCATCCCCCTGATCTACATCCAGACGTGCCAAGCCATTATCTGTCACAACCCATAAAAAACGCCCACTCCACTTAATGTCACTAATATCCGTACCGACTAATCCCACCAATGGCTCTACAGACTCTTGTTGTGATACCGCAATCCTAGCAAAAGACGCAACGACTAGCACTGCTAAAATAAATCTTAGGGGAAATTTGAGGCTAGACAATGTAGAAACAGGAAAAACAATCTTAAATTGAAAATATTTCTTCATAAAATTCGTTCTTATAGTACAAAAATTCTTAATTACAAACCAAGCATATTAAGCACCTACTTGGTCTATAACTAATCATATACAACTAAAATGTAAAAGAGAAATAGAATAAGAGAACGTTTTAAGCATACTGAGCGGCACGGTCTTTGATAGCATCCACAGCCTCGCAACCAATACCACAATCACCAATACGTGGTCCAGAAATCTCGCCATGACTATCCGAACCACCCGATTGGAGGAGCCCATATCGCTGCGCCATTTGCTGACAAAACTCAATCTGTAAGGGTTGATGCGATGGATGATATACTTCAATGCCATCCAAGCCCCAATCAACCAACTGTGCAATTACAATTTCTGCAACACTATGTCCTGGATGGGCCAGAACAGTAACCCCACCAACCTGATGCACCAATTCCATAACTTCTTGGGCCGCAGTATAGGGTTTGGGAATAATAGCTGGGGCTCGATCCCCTAAAAAACGTATAAACGCCTCTTGTTTACTAGACACGACGCCACGATTAATCATTGCCGCCGCGATATGCGGTCGTCCCACCAAACCCCCACTAGCCTGCTGAAGAACTTCTTCTAGCGTCAGTTCTACCCCTAAATCGTTCAACCGTTCAACAATTGCAGCACCTCGATCATGACGGCGTTGCCGTAACAATTCAAGATGTTCCAACAAAGAGACCGCCTGCCAATCGACACAGTATGCCAGAATATGGACTTCACGATCTTTCACATGTGCACTCAATTCTGTGCCAGACAGAATCTCTATACTCTGACTTTGAGCCGCCATAAAGATTTCAGACATACCTTCTACAGTATCATGATCAGTCAGACTTAGGACTTGTACACCAGCCTTAAGGGCTTCTTCCACAGCTTGTGTGGGAGTACGAAGCCCGTCTGAACAGAATGAATGGGTATGAAGATCTGCTAAATTATAACGCACAAGAGTCCATAAAGGTATTCGTTTTGTCCAATACTCTGAGCTGCTATTTGCAAGCCCTATACCTTATAAAATAAGGAGAAAACATACTATTTTACAAGACTTTTAGATAGATCTGGCCTAACACAACCATATTTTTTTTGAATAGCGTAAAAACTATAGATGAAAAATAAACCTCATATTTTCAAAATGGCTCTTCAATCCAAGGATTGAAGAGTACCAAAACAAGCTTCTAAAAATATCTTACTGCCTATATACTGCTTAGCCTCATACTCTAAATAATTCTATCCTTTGGAAAACAAAACGATCAAAAAAAACGTTATCTCTTACAAGAAACACATCGTAAAAAAAGGCTTAGATATAAAGAAACTGAAGTAAGATATACACTTTTCTAATTTAAATCCCTTGATCAACCATTCTTTTATCCCTTAATTTTCTGCCAGTTATTTTTTATAATTGATGGCTTTTAAGGAGATATCTATGCGCTTGGCAAACAAAATTGCTCTGATCACTGGCGGCTCTACTGGCATTGGTCGAGCCACCGCCGAACTCTACGCAACAGAAGGAGCCCAGGTAATCATTGTGGATTACAACCAATCAGAAGGGCAAGCCGCCGTAGAAAAGATTCAGGCATCTGGCGGTCAGGCAGCCTTTTATCAAGTAGATGTCCGCCTGGAACAACACGTAGCTAACGTTTTCCAACAAATAGCTAAAGACTATAACCACCTTGATTTGATGGTCTGCAGTGCCGGCATACTCAAGGGAGCTTTTAAGCATATCGAAGAACTGGAAGAGAGCGATTGGGACGCTACCATCGACACAAATCTCAAAGGCACCTATTTAACCGTTAAATACGCCTCCCCACTCCTAGCCAAAGCAGGCCAATCCGTATTGTTACTTATCGCTTCAGGTGCTGGCGTACGGGGCGGTTCTTCGTCGTACGCCTATGCCGCTAGCAAAGCCGGTATGCATGGCTTACACTATAATATCGAACGCGACCTGGGCGCCAAAGGCACGCGTGTTCACGTTATTTGTCCAGGCGGTATTGCAACTCCATTAAAACTGGCAAATGTCGCCGAAGGAGCCGCCGCCGCCGGCCAAGATCCTGAAGCAGCAAGAGCTCAAGCTGCTAATAATTTGGGCGATCCCATGGGTGTAGCTCGTGTCTTAGCCTTTCTCAGTTCAGACGAAGGTTCATATATCCGGGGTACGGTCTTTACGCGTTAACTCTATTGACTTCCCCCTGCTAAAACAAGCTTGCACTGCTGTACCCGGGGGAAGTCAGGAAATTAGAGCCTTGCTTAGCACGGCTCTAGCCGTAGTCGGAAATTCTCCTGGTTCACAACACTGACAAATCTGTACATCCACCGTACCACTCATCAACATATAAGCCTCTTCAAAACTTAAACCAGCTTTCTGTTGAATTAATTCTACCATACTAGTAGCAGCCTGACGTGCCGCTTGCCCTAGATCAAGATCTTCACCAGTAGTCACCCAATATTCTGGCGTCTCGATAAGTGGCCGACAGCGCTTATCCCCCTTGATTAACTCCGCCTTTACCGTCACTGCGGCACAGATTTCAAGCCCAATAAAGGTAATCTCACCGTCTCCCATAGACCCATGCACATCTCCCAATCCCCAAAGAGCCCCTGGGACATTCACTGGTAAATACACTCTGGCCCCACTGGTTAAATAGCGATTATCCATATTACCACCATGAGCTCCGGCAAAACCTGTGCTTATTGCTGCGCCAGCGGGTGCGGTACCAACCACTCCGACCATTGGTCGTGCGGGAAAACGAATTCGTTCATTAAAAATGACCATCTGGTCCTGTATCTCGACTATACGCGTGGCATACTTGGATGCCATATCTGCTAAAAGCCCCTCACCCGCTTTCACTGCCAGAAAACCTTTATCCGCTAAATTAATCGACAGAATTTCCACGCATAAAGTATCTCCTGGTTCCGCTTCACGCATATAGACAGGACCCGTTGCAGGATTGGCACCAACCGGGTGCGGGTGATCGAGTAAATCACTATCCTGTTGAATAGTACCAGACCGCGCATCAAAGGTATCAAAACATACTAGATCCCCTGAATCGATTTCCACAACAGGCAAATGCTCTTTAGCAAAACTGTAGACGATTTGTTGACGCGTCAGATGATGCAATATTGAATTCATCAAGCCATACTCCACGTGTATAGTGTCAGCGTATTATTCAAAATGATCCCATCGACTAGGATTTATCCCCGGTGCTATATCAGCCATATTAGCCGGTTTGTTATTGCCATCAAAATCCCAATGCCGCGTGTTACGATCAACACACAAAGCCTGTACCGTCGCCGGTAATTTTTCTAACTCGGCGGTATCCCAGGCAGCCACCGGCTCTATAGGACCAGCCCAAGCTGGCCGGTAAGAGATGGCCAACATTTGCCGCGAGCGTTCTCCGATATTGGGAAAATTTCCGTGAAATACACGGTGGTGGATTAAAACTGCCCCGCCTGCTTTAACCGGTACCATCACTTCCTCTGGATGAGAGCGGTAACGCTTATACGGATTACTATCCGCATGTAGCGAGATATGTGAGCGTGGCACCACACGGAATGGTGAAACCTTAGGCGTCAGATCATCCAGGTAATACAATACCCGTACGGTGATGGGCGCACTGCCCTCAAAGCCAAATATTTTTGAACCATAAGGCTGACCATCAGCATGCAAACTAATGCCCGGATGTCCAGGCTCTGAACATGCATAGGAATAGGTCATAAAAATAATATCATCACCAAAAAGTGCACCTAAAAATGCCAGCGTTGGCGGATGAGCAATTAACTCGGTGATGGCGCCGCCATTGAACTGAATATTAGGGCAACCGCGTTGATGTACACTATAATCAACCGGTATGGTTTCTAGCTGAGCGGTAGCGATACGCAACTGCTCCAGCAGATCGGTATCTAATAAATCAGGTAACACCAGATACCCTTCCGTTTCCAGATGCTGAATACGTTGGCCTAAACTAAAAGCGGACCAATCGTGATCGATGATTTGCGGTTTAGACATAGGCACTCCTTATATGCTATACGACATAGATTTTCAACGCCGTAATGGACCACGGTTTTCATCGTACAGTACTACCGGCTTAGCTAACTCAATCAATTGCGGAATATCACAGTTAGACAATAACCCAAAACAAAATAAAGACGGCGCCTGGGCATAGGCTAGCGGCCATTGAACTAGTCGTTCTAACGAATCCACCAACATCGCCGTTGTTAGTGAGCTTATAGCTTGTGGTTGCAAAGCTGCAGCAATTAAACCAACGATCGGCATAACCTGACCTTTGGCCTGGATATGTACTAGCGCCTTGGGCGTACGCTTCGTCAACCACTCCAATAAAACCAATAACTGTCCCACCTGCACCCCTAAGGGCCGTTCCCCCGTACCAGCCAAGAGCATATGATATTGCCAGCTAAATGTATTTTCTCCCGTTCCAAACAAATCAGCAGCGACGACTCGACAACCACGCTCTAGTCCCTGACGTACCAGTGCAGCACTCTGCTTACGACCACCGTCACCAATAATCAATTCGATACCTTTGGGGCGTGCTGGCACCCATTCGTTAACCGGTACGCTCCAGTTATTATCCAGGTCTAACACATATTGCCGCTGACTATATGCTTTAAGGCGACGTTGGCTTTTTCGCCTTGTCTTTAGCTGCTTATATTGAGGTATGCGAAGCAATTTAGCTAAACGACGACGCTGGCTCAGCGGCGTCTGTTCCATTTCTTTAGCACGTGCCTGCCGACTAGCGCTCAAAGCCTCCTGTGCTAGCGAGTACAATGTCGCATTTTCTTCCCCTAAACCAATATTTAATTCTGCTTCAGATCGCAGTTCATCGTGATAAGGCAAATCCACAGCCGGTGTATCCAAGCCAAAATGAATATTGAGGAATTGGTAGAGTTGACTACGATTATCGGCTTCGTAATTATGGTTTCCGGGGTTGACATTGTCATAGAAAGCCAATTTGTCGGCCGCTTTTAACAAGGAAAAAACAGGCTTAACGGGTTGATAAATAGAGCGCCGCGTACGGCGCGTTTGAAAACAGCAATCATCTTCATGATTATAAATCAACAACGTTGGCCGAGGTGCTAATAATGCCGTTAAAGCATCATAATCAGCAACAGTACAAAAATCATTTGGCACCTGCTCTAAATCACCAATATCCGCAATACAATTACGCCGCTGCCATAGTGGTGAATGTCCGGCAACCGGCACGGCAACATTGATCCGTGTATCCAAAGCCGAAAGTACAATAGTCTGCCATCCTCCACCCGACAAACCGGTCATGGCAACACGCGTTGGATCAGCCTGGGGATGATTCAATAAGACATCAAGACCACGCTTCATCAGAAAATAAAATACGCCAACTCCTGCTACCCCACACAGATCTAAAAGTGCTAAACGATTATGCTCTACATCAGCCCGCAATTCTCCCATACCAATAAATTCAGTATTGAGTGCCAATATACCACGCTTAGCTAGATTAATGCACCGCGCTTGTTTATAATCCATGGCTTTACCCCCCGCATGATGCCCATTTGGGTTAAGCACAACCGGCAAAGGTCCCTGGTGCCCTTCAGGCTCGTAAAGCAATGCCGGCACCCAAAGACCGGGATATCCCTCATAACGCAATTTATGGATACAATACCCTTGTCCAGTATGAATCGTCTCACCCCACTCCACCCGCGGCTGTTCTGCCAATAAGCCCTCTGGATGCCCCTGCATGTACAGTTCAAGCCAACGGCGGCGCAAACGTTGCGCCGTCCTATTCCAAGTTGCTCTCTTTTCAGGCGCTATTAACCGCGGCAGTTTCGCATTAAGAAAATCCAAAAATTGCCGCTGCGCTTTGCCACCAAGTAACTGACGCGCCAATATAGATTCCATAAGATACCATCTCTTTTTAAGACTAACTTGCTGATAACTCGATCTTAAGTTTTTTTGTTACAAACACAAATTGTTCTTTTATAACTAAAGAATAATTCTTAAAAGATAAGCTTGTAACACCTTGATTTACAAACTATGTTGTAGTTCCATGAATCAGGAGCTAGTTAATTATGTTAGAACTATATTTAGTACGGCATGGGCAAGTGGACAATCCAACCGGCATTATTTACGGCCATTTACCCGGGTTTGGTTTAAGTGATACTGGCCGTACTCAGATCAAGGAAGCGGCTCGCGTGTTGGCTAACCATGGACCTTATCAAGCCCTATATGCTTCACCCTTACAAAGAACACAGGAATCAGCAGCATTATTAGGTATTCATCTGAACCTAGAAATTCAAACGGAAGACCTGTTAGTAGAAACCGCTATTGGTAATTTCCAGGGTAAATATTTTAAAGACTTGCCCCAACCTTATATTACCGAAGAAAAAATCCACAAGGAAATAGAAGCGGCTAAGTCCATGCGGGATCGACTGCTCCGCTGGACAACACATATGCTAACAACATACCCAAACCAACGCCTGATTGCCGTATCACACCGCGACCCACTAATCGTTGCACTCCTCTATTGGATGGGTAAAGGCCTAGAACATCTGCCTAAATTCCCATTGGATCCGGGCACAGTTTATAGTGTCCACCTAGAATCACCACACAAAGGCCATGTAAAACGCCTCACTCCCTCATTATGAGCACTCTTATCCATATCAATTAAGCCCCTTTATTTAATGCATCTAACATATTTATGAGGACTTCTATGGAACCATTAACAGCCGACACTAACCCGTTCGGCGGCATCCTCCCTGATCCCCAAGCCCTTAATCCTGATCCCGCAATATTTACCCAACATTTAGATTTTTCATTAGCTGCCTGGCGCCAAGAAGAGTACCGCTTAGTCTGGCTTGAGATACCCATTCAAAAATCTCAACTCATTCCTATTGCGGTAGATCGTGGCTTTATTTTTCACCATAGCGAAACACAATATTTGATGCTAACCTTAGCATTAGAAGAAGGGGCCTTTGTGCCAGCCCATGCAACTCATTATACTGGCGCAGGCGGTGTTGTGCTAAACGATCAGCAGGAATTACTCGTAGTCAGTGAGCGCTACCGCAATGCCCCCAACCAGACGCCACGTTTTAAATTGCCTGGTGGTGCCCTACATGCTGGCGAACACCTAGCAGAAGCAGTAGTACGTGAAGTATTGGAAGAAACCGGAGTACAAACACGTTTTGAGGCCTTGGTCTGTTTCCGTCACTGGCATGGCTATCGCTTTGGCAAATCAGATATCTATTTCGTTTGCCGCCTCAAACCGTTAAGTAGCGAAATCGTTAGGCAAGAAGAAGAAATTGATGCCTGTGTGTGGATGCCTGTAGGCGACTACCTAGCTGATGAAAACGTCAGTATCTTCAATAAGCGTATCGTTCAAGCAGCCCTGGAAAGTCCCGGTCTGGAAATAGCAGAAATACCAGGTTACGGCGAACCTGCCAAACACGAATTCTTTATGCCCGCATTGGACACATTAGACACACCCATTGTATAAGGCCTAGTTTTATGCCTGATATTTGTCTTAATCTTGTCACTATATCGTACCTGATACTCGTTAATTAACAATACCATGCGGCTAACTCAATATGTCTTGTCTAAGACAAAATTTGCCCATTAGCATTTAAGCTATATTAAACTAGATCCTACTAGTTTTTCTAAAGCCAACAGGGTCTAAGGTAGAAATACGATGTATTTATTGGGGCTTTTACTCATTAGTAACCTGACCCTATTTGCCTGTAATAAAAGCACTACACCTGTGGAGGAGGAAATACCCCCTCCTACACCATCACTATATACTTACGAAATAGTAAACACCTTTCCACATGATCCAGCCGCTTTTACTCAAGGTCTGATATTCCTCGACGGTACATTATATGAAGGCACGGGCCTAAACGGCAAATCTAGCCTTCGCCGCGTCACTCTGGAAAGTGGCGAGGTCAGGCAACAACATAATTTGGAAACACGTTTTTTTGGAGAAGGTATTGTCGGCTTTGAGCAGCGCATTATCCAACTTACTTGGCGCTCGCAACTAGCATTTGTCTATGACCGTGATAGCTTTGAACTCCTGAACCAGTTCACTTATACCACCGAAGGTTGGGGCTTAACCCACGATGGCCAACGCCTAATTATGAGTGACGGCACAGCTACCCTCTATTTTCGCGACCCTGAGACCTTTGTTGAAACTGGACGTATTGAAGTACATAATGACAGCCAGCCAGTAGCTAGGCTCAACGAACTAGAGTATATTGAAGGCGAAATCTTTGCTAATATCTGGCAGACCGATTACCTTGCACGCATTGCACCGGATAGCGGCGAAGTTTTGGGCTGGATCGATTTAACCGGACTGCTCTCACCTACCCAACGACGCCATACTGATGTGCTTAACGGCATTGCGTACGACCCACAAAATAAGAGACTTTTCGTTACCGGAAAATGGTGGCCATACCTTTTTGAAATAAAGCTAATACAACACTAAACAAGAACGTTTTAAGATATATGATTCGTATTAACCGGCGGCTCATCGTTATCAATAAAACGTTCGAAGGTATTATGCGTAGCTGGACTAGTACGAAAATCAGCAATCCACGGCTCGCGAAAGTATGCTTGTTGCTCGCGCGGCAAGGCCTGCAGCACAACTGGCGGAATTTTCAACCGATGCCAATGTGTAGCTAAATGTGAATACGCATTAAGGACCGTAACCCGCGGCGTCTCCTTTTGCCAAACCGGGCCAGCATGACATAAGTTTTCAGTAAAAAACACGGCACTACCAGCAGGGCAAGCATAGCTGGTTAAAAAAGGTGACCGCTTGCCCTCTTCCAAGGATAAATGATCTGGATGTATAGCAAAATCTGCTTTGTGACTGCCTACTAAAAAATGTGTACTTTGATCTTCGAAAGCAATATCACTCAGTTCAAATATTACTCGTACCATACCAGCGTGAATACGGCCATTTTTAACTCGATAACCAAAAATTGGATCGGCTTGTTGGGGACCGCCACCATGTAAAGCACCGTGTTCTTCACCTTTTTTTCGCCATACGCAAGAGCAATTTTCCAAACGAATATCCGCACCAATAACTTCGTGTAGCACATCAATTACTTGCGGATGATCAATCAAGATACTAGCCGGCCCACCCGGCACGTCACGATGTTCTGGAGGCAAGGATTCGGGATCATGTTTAATGCGATCAATTTGGTCGACAATCGCATCTATCTCATTAGGCGCCAAGATGGCTGGACGTACCAAAAAGCCACTGAGATCAAAACGAAAGCGCTCTTCTGCGGTCATCGCCATAGTAAATCTCTCCCAGATATTCAATACACTTAAAGGAAAGCTTATGCCAATCCAAAACCCCACCGTCGTCTTCACAGCTCCACAGCAGGTCCAATTAAAAAATCAACCTCTAAACGCACCAGCAGACAACCAATTACTAGTCCGCACACACTGCACATTAATTAGTATCGGCACTGAGTTAACCATCCTCAACGGCAATTTTCCACCAGGCTCAAAATGGGAAACATATGGTCAATACCCTTTTACGGCTGGCTATAATAATATCGGTACAGTAATAGAAATCGGCAAAGACGTATCTCCTGATTGGCAAGGAAAAAAAGTGGCAACCTACGGACCACATGCCGCCTATTTTACCTGTCGCCCCGAAAATACCCGCCAGCTACACAGGGAAGTATCAGACACTGAAGCCGTATTCTTTACCCTAGCTGAAATCGCCATGAATGGCGTACGCCGGGGTCAAGTACAATGGGGCGAGAGTACGGTAATCTACGGGTTAGGCTTAGTTGGCCAACTAACAGCACGCTTTTGTCACCTCGCTGGCGCAGCCCAAGTATTAGGGGTAGATATTGCCCCAAGCCGGCGCGCCCTTATGCCCCACTGGCCACGCTCTCGCACTATCGATCCATTAAACGAAGATCTGCAAGAGCTTGTCAAACGCAGTACCCACGGACGTATGGCAGACGTAGTATTTGAAGCAACCGGCAATCCTGAGGCCATCCCTCATGAATTTGATGCCCTAAAACGGCAAGGGCGCATGGTTCTGCTCAGCAGCCCCAAAGGTCCAACCACTTCATTCGATTTTCATGACTTGTGTAATAGTCCCAGCTATACCATTATCGGCGCCCATAATATGTCCCATCCACCCATCGATACCCCATATAACCAGTGGACCCAAAAACGCCACGCCGAGTTATTTTTTGACTGGCTCGCGGATGGCCAAATACAAATGGCACCATTGATCTCGCACCAAGCGCCTTATACTGATGCTCCTGAACTCTACGCCATGTTGCTGGAAGACCGTTCCCAAGCAATGGGCGTAATACTAACATGGGAGGAATAAAACAACCTACGAGAAAAACTCACTATATAGTGATCTTACTGCAACGGGTACATCTCCTGCACCTATACCAAACATCATACTAACTTCACTTGACCCCTGGTTCATCATTTCCAGATTAACCCCAGCCTGAGCAAAGGCATTAGTAGCACGTGCAGCTAAGCCAACCGTATGGTGCATACCTTCACCCACAACCATTACCATCGCCTGATGGCGTTTAACCGCTAACTCGTCAGCAACTAGTTCCGTCCGGATACGGCGCAATACCCGTTCTTCGGTAGCACAGGAAAAATTAGTTTCGCGCAATATAACCGACATATTATCGATTCCCGTCGGTGCATGCTCAAAAGGAATTGCCTCATCTTCAAAAATTTGTAATAAGCGTCGCCCAAAACCAACTTCTCGATTCATCAAATACTTAGAGATATACACACTACAAAAACCATCGGTAGCAGCAATCCCCACCACCGGTCGCACCCCCATAGCACGATCGGAGACAATGCGGGTACCTGGCGCAGTTGGATTATTGGTATTCTTGATATTTACCGTTATCCCCGCATGAAATACGGGCTCTAGTGCCTCATCATGAAATACCGAAAAACCAGCGTAGGCTAGTTCACGCATTTCACGATATGTGATTTCATCCACTGCCGTTGGTTTTTCAACCAACTTAGGATTGGCCGCAAAGACCGAATCCACATCGGTAAAATTTTCATATAAACCAGCGTCTACAGCCGCAGCTAGAATCGCGCCGGTTATATCAGAACCACCGCGTGAAAATGTAACTAGCCGACCGCTTTGTGTATGGCCAAAAAAGCCAGGAAATATAGTAATACCAGAACGCTCACCCAAGGCCCGTAGCCGTCCGTAAGATTGTTCTAAAACACGAGCATTACCCGGTTCATCAGATAACAATAACCCGGCTTCTTGCGGCGCCACATAATGGGCTTCAACCCCAAGGTGCCGTAAATATGCCGCCATCAACCGCGCACAGTTATCCTCACCGCCAGCCTTCAGGGTATCTATAAAAAGGCCTTCGTCACTAACGTCACCGGCCAGACGTTGCATCAAATCAGCATTAATCGGTTCTAATGCTTCATGCGGCAATCCCAAACCCGTGCCAATAGCATTAAAACGCTCAATAACGCGCTGCATTTCGTTCGCTCCAGACTTATGGCTCATACGAGCTTCAGCAGCATCGATTAACAAGTCTGTAACCTTAATATCATCGGCGTCCCGCTTACCTGGGGCCGATACCACAATCAGACGACGTTTGGAATCCTGCAAAATAATTTGGGCTACTTTTTTGATCTGGGCAGTTGATGCCAGCGACGAACCGCCAAATTTTGCTACATTCATATAATGCAATACCTCTTGCCAAAAAATAGTGACCAGCGACTAGTATAAGGCAATCGCTGACGTCCATAGGCCGTGTTTATACGCACCTTAACTCTTAAGTGAAAAATTTAATATAATTCAAACCAACACCAGTCCTGGTGGCAATGAATCGCCAAAAGCCGAGCGTTGCTCTTCACCACTAAGCACCCCACCAACTTCAACTAGTTCAATATAATGCTCAGCGGCATGCCACTCTTTAAGCCGAGCAACTATTTGTTGCCGCATTGGTGCCGTAATATCACGGAAGCGATCCTGCGTTCGGCGCGCCAACTGCACAACGGCAAACGCAAGCGTTGGTGGCGCTTCTTCTACTACCAATAAATAAGTCAGCCAACGTTCAACCTGCTCACTATCAACCACGTTATTTAGCAAGCAATATACCGGTTCGCGTGCCCCCAAACGCCCCAAAGCCCAAACGGCAGCACGGTTCCACGCTTCAACACCACGTACCTGAATAGCATCAATGGCCCGATTCCCTAAATATACCTTGGTCTCTACGTCTAAATGTTCCAATGAGGCCAACAGGCGAGCAATTTCAGCCGTTTCATGTGAGCCCGTTTTCTCAACAAGAATATGTTTTTGCCTACGTGCTGCAGCCCGCACAGTACGTAAAATGGGTTCCACTAAAGTCTGCTGTTGAGTGGGGCTTAAACCACCCGCCAACCGCCGCCACAAAATCCACCATTCGGCCCGACATTGCTCGTTGCGCTGGAACGCCGGCTTTGCTTGAGCCAAACGCTTCCACACTTGTCCAACGCGCCAGTCATCAAGGGCAAAACCAAAACCAGGACGTAAACAGAATCCCATTAAATTAAGCCAACGAGCTTCGGCTTGTGCCTGGCGTCTACGGCCATCCTCATAGCTTAACAATTCTTCCCACAATACCCGCAGCAGCGAAGGCGGCCATTGATCACGCCCCATCTCAGACGCTGCTTCCAAAGCTTTAATAACAGATTCTACTTCAGCATTACCACTAAATACAGCTTTAATAATAGCCTGGCAACGCTGATTCGTCGCCTCATCAATAAAGCCACCGGCTTCAGCCTCACCTGCATGGCCGGCAATTTCCGTCTGCGTGGCAGCACGTACATCAAATTGAAGTTTCCAGGTACGTTCCCCATCCAATTCGGCACACCACAATTCTAAGGTACCTATTTCGGTAAGTTGGGCATGTAGCCGTACTTTCACCGTAGCCGCTTTAGCACGTTTGCCCGCACTCAATACAGTCCGAATAGGCGGTAGAGCGGCAAGCTTTTCAGGATCACATACTACCAATTCACCGGGGCGATCGGTGGTCACGACACTAGACGTATAAATAGGAAACTCCACAGGCTGACGAATCCGTAATTCAACAGTACGCTCGGCCAACTCCACGCTTTGTCCTGCTTCTATTCCGGCCGGTAATAAGCACAATGCCGTCCCTACTGCCGTAGTTTCCTGGCCCACACCGATATAGTAGGTACGGGCTAAGCCCGCCTGAATACGTTCGCCAGCACCGCGTCGCACTTGGCCATAATAGGCTGCACCTTGAGCTACCGCTAAACCTAAATCCGGGTTCTCCAACACTTGCGGCGCCCATCCTGGATCATCCTCATTAAACCAGCTGCCTAAAACCTCCAGCAAACGCTCACGTAAATCCGGCGAAGCAAAAAATCCTCCATTAAACAAAACCTTATCGGGGCGCTCTGGCCAAGGATGGTCCTGCCGTTCAGCCGCTGCCGTACCACGATGCTGACGCAGAAATTCGGCCAAATAACGACTAATCGCTGCATCCGGGGCAAAAGGTAAACCAAATTCACGGAAACCTGAACCGTGGAGTAGCGGCGGTTCAGCATATCCAGTACGCGGCAAAAATCCATCGACTAGCAATGCTAATGCTTCTTCACGGAGCAATTCGACCTGTATTGCGCCCCCTAAAAGCCGCGCTCCAGTACCAGGTAGATGCACCGTCAAACCTGCCGGTGGCTGTAACCCCAAAAGAGTCTCTTTAGCTTGCTGGCAGCGTCGTACTAAAGCATTCCACTGCGCTGGCGCTAAGGGCGTCTTGGCACTTATTTTTTCCTCTAATTTGTGCGCCAAGGCTAAATCTAGGTTATCCCCTCCCAAGATCAAATGATCACCAACAGCAATACGGTGCAAACGAGGCAATTCATTCTGCTGCTGACGCACCTGAATCAAGGTAAAATCAGTAGTCCCTCCTCCCACATCACAAATCAATACAGTCTCACCCGGTTGTAAAACTTGGTGCCAGGATTCCCCCTGTCGTTGCAGCCAGGCATAAAAGGCAGCCTGCGGTTCTTCTAATAACACCAGACGCGCTAAGCCCGCTTGCTGAGCCGCATTCACAGTCAATTCCCGTGCCACTTCATCAAACGAGGCAGGTACCCCTACAATTAAATCCTGCGTTTCCAGTGGTGCATCGGGAAATTGGTGATTCCAAGCGGCACGCATATATTCCAAATAGCGTGCACTGACCGTTACGGGCGAACTCTTTTCCACATCGGCAGCCCCCTGCCAAGGCAATAGAGCTGCCGTCCGATCTACCCCCGCATGACTAAGCCACGACTTGGCAGAAGCGACTAGCCGTCCCGGATTTTGACGCCCATGGTCCCGTGCTAGCGTACCAATAAGCGGTTCTTCAACCGGTGTTGTCCATGGCAAGTTCAGTGTTGCTGTGCCAAATTCATTAGTAAACGCAGTATAATGGAACGAAGGTAAGGTATCGAGTCGTTCCACCGTATCAGGCGCCACCATCTGTGGCAACTCTAACGTCTGTACCTTGCCAGGCTGAGCTATTGTGTCAATAAAAGATACAGCGGAATTAGTCGTCCCTAAGTCAATGCCAACAATATAGCGAGACTGTACATCTAATTCATCAGCTTCCAATCCCCTACTCCTCTTCTCGCACACTAAATTCCAGCTTCCATCTATCGTCTGAAATCGTACTTTCACACCATAACTCAAATACGCCTAATTCTGTTATGCACGAGCGAAAGTGTACCGGCACAAAATCTTCTTCCGCTGTCGCGCTCAACGGCAATACCGCTTCCAAAGAATCACTCTCCAGCAATTCGTCGGCACTCCAACGCATCAGCTTGACACCAACCACATCCTCTTTGCGTACCGAGGAAGAGAAAAAACGGAAATAAACCGTTTCGCCAATTACTAAACCAACCTCACCACTATCAACCTGAACTTCGCTACCTTCCTCCATACCATGCGGTACCACACATAAAGCCCGCAATGGCCTAGGAGCACCCGGTACCGCCAAACCAGCAACCTCAATGCCGATATAGTATGAGCGCGCGGTTCCACCACGAATGCGCACTCCTTTACCAGCTTTAACCAAGCCATAATACGCCGCCCCCCGAGCAACCGAAAAATCTAAATCCTCAATCCCACTTAATACCTTTGGTGTTTCTGTACTCCACGTCCCAAGAACGGTTTCCAAACGTTGACGCAAACGTTCGCTTTTAAATACCCCACCATTAAATAATATATGCGTCGGCTGAATTGCTCCCTGTTCACCATGACGCGACAAAAAATCTGCCAAATGCCGCGTTACTGCCGTATCGGTCTCAAATGGCAGCCCCAACTCTCTAAATCCAGAAGTGTGTTGACGCACTGGCTTTTCATCAATCCCACAAAGCGGAAAAAAACCTTCAACTAGAAGATCAGCTACTTGCTGTGCATCCAATTCAGTGGAAACTGTTCCTCCCACTAAACGCGAACCGCGTCCTAATACGGCAACCGGCACTTTTTCCGGTCCATCTACCGCCAACAATTCCTCCTTGGCAGTACGACACGCATGCCATAATCCTACCGATTGCCAGGGGTCGACCTCAATGTTCTGCGCCGCAAAATCCTGGGTTGCTAGATGTGCTAAGGCCAAATCCATATTGTCACCTCCCACCAAGATATGGTCACCAACTGCGACTCGCTGCAAAACCAGCTCACCCTCTTCAGCAGCAACCTCAATCAAAGTAAAGTCGGTAGTTCCTCCGCCCACATCACACACTAACAATATATCCCCTTCATGCAAATCTCGGCGCCATTGCTCACCACAACCATGCAACCAAGCATATACAGCAGCTTGTGGTTCCTCCAGTAAGACGAAATCCTCGGGCAAACCAGCCGCCAACGCCGCTTCACGTGTTAGGTCGCGCGCACTGACATCAAACGATGCTGGTACCGTTAACACTACAGCTTGAGCTTTCAATGGTTGGTCAGGAAAGGCCTGATCCCAAGCCGCAACCATATGTTCCAGATAAAGTTGCGACGCCGTCAGCGGCGAAATCTTAGGAATGTCCTCCGGTGCCTGCCACGGTAAAATAGCTGCATGCCTATCCACTTTACTATGTGCTAGCCACGATTTTGAAGCCGCCACCGTTCGACTTGGTGCACGTGCCGCCTGATGGCGACCATAAATACCCGTAAGAGCTGTCGTCGTCGTTTGCCAGGGTAAATTATACGCCGCATTTTCTGCTTCTTCCGACGTCGGTAGATATACGAAAGAGGGCAACACCTCACGACTTTCCAATGTCGCAGTATCGACAACTTGTGGTATGGGCAAAGTCTGCATCGTAAACTCCGCATCTGCCAATGCAGCATAGGCCAACACCGAGTTCGTTGTACCTAGATCAATACCGATAGCATAGTGTTTTTCCATAAAAAACCTCCTTGCCTATCCTACTTCTACTTCAGCTGGTGCAATAGTTAATGCCACATCATCCTGTCCCGACCAAGCGGGCAATTCACAGCGTGTTGCACGCCAACCGGAATGACGTAATACTCCTTGATAGGGAGCTTCTCCGGCAACATTACCAGTCAAACGAAAATTAGCAACTACAAATCCTTGTGGTACAGACACCCCCTCACCTTCAGCTTCTGGACGCAGGGGTTCAATGCCAAATAAACGCTGCATCAATGCTCCACTATCACGATGTACATCACGCACAGCAGCACCCACCTGAGCATCCGAATAAGCCTCCAGACCCTCCATTAAAAAATCTACTAGGCGAGCCTCACGCTGCAACGCAGCTAACAAGGTTAAGGCCTCACTGCGAGCCGGCGCTAAATCCACTTCAAGCGTTGGTGCATCCAGTGCCTGTGGCGGTTCAGCATTTAGCAACTGATCTAACTGTTCAGCAAAAAGAGCATCCTTAAAAATTCGAAAAAAAGCACGCACTCCCAAGCCAAATTTACGCATTATTAAACCTCAATTTTTTTGGCGTGTAGAATCATTTATCCCTACTTAAAGCAATAATTAGCAGAAATGAAATTATAAATTAAGACCATATAAAAAGAAAGGGGCGAGCCACGTTGAATCTAAAAAGAAAAGTATATAGCCCTCATCTTGACTACACTAAGCTATAATTAAGTGCTGAGGAAAATATCCCATAAAGCTAGTCCTAGTCCTTCTACTATTTAACTTCAGGTTCAAAAACTCATTCTACACCTTCTTAGCTAACCGCAGACTGCAAACATTTGTTCATCTTTGTTTGCGCTTCAAAAGAAAATCCGTATTTTCATACGAATTATGGCTGCTTCATCAAGAATATAGATGAAATAGCATTTAGTCACCCATGCTTCAGTTAGTCTCATATATTATGAGCAAGCTATGTTTGTATAGTTACCTAAGCCCTATTGCGCATTTCAATTTATTTGAGATACTCTCCCTGTATTATTTCTCACAGGATTGGTATTAGATAAAATACGCTTTACTGTTACCATACCCATCCATCCTTATTACATCGATTCGTTACGCTATTTTCAAGGAGCCAGCCATGTCGGCAGTTAACCCTTCCAGCGTGCCTCTGGATATTGCCGTATTGACCATTTCAGACACACGCACTGAAGCAACAGATAAATCAGGTAAGCTACTTGTTGATCGACTTAAAGCAGGTGGCCACCGACTGTATGAAAAAGCTATTGTAACTGATGATATCTACCAAGTTCGCGCTTTAGTAGCACGTTGGTGTGCCGCTGATGATGTCCACGTAGTCGTCTGTACAGGCGGTACTGGACTGACGGGCCGCGATGGCACTCCGGAAGCTATTCGTCCCCTTTTTGACAAAGAAATCGATGGCTTCGGGGAAGTATTTCGAGTAATCTCGTACGAAGAAATTGGCGCCTCCACCTTACAGTCACGTGCCGTAGCCGGGGTCTCAAATGGCACCTATATCTTTTGTCTACCCGGCTCGTCAGGGGCTTGTGCCACCGGTTGGGACCAACTTATAGGCCCGCAGTTAGATAGCACCAATATGCCGTGCAATCTAGTAGAACTT
>JACLAC010024891.1_pt1 | contig 26360 bp, 30 predicted proteins | sample 8027881 | NCBI WGS metagenome assembly JACLAC01 (sample SAMN15725517, study PRJNA655200) | protist metagenome | isolation source: fluorescence activated cell sorting (FACS) single amplified genomes of... | place: Spain: Blaines Bay Microbial Observatory, Mediterranean Sea | collected 2016-01-19 | reverse complement strand
GATTTTTTACAAGAAGGGTAAATTGTTACATCTGTTACTTTCATAGTGGTTTCACTCCTAATTTGGCTAACGCCTCGTCACATTCTTTTTCTGCTTGATCAATAGTGAAACAGCTGTATCGAATGTACATTAGAATGTCAATCATTTCTTGTTCAGTCATTAAAGTCTCCTTAGTGAGTCTCGTACCAGTTATTGCCGATCATTGCTTCGCCATCCATACATGTCACACCAAACCACTTAGGTGCTTCACGGAAAGCTTCTGCCATAATCTCAGCACCGCGCTCAGCTTGGTCTTCTCTGATAGCAATTTGCATTTCATCATGGTAGAAGATAAGTGGCTTAGCATCGATGCCTTCTTCAGCAAACTTTTCCATAGCATAAGCTACAGCGGCTTTACAGGTAATACCTTCAGCAGATTGCAGAAGATAGTTAAGTGCTTTGTGACCTGAGTCAAGATAAATCCTACGACCATCGAGTGCAGGAATGCTTGCTCTCATATCACGCGCTTCTGAAATCTTTACAATCTCCATAAGACGATCAGTTAAACGCTTAAACCCAGGGATAGCTTTAGCAAACTTAGCCCTAGACTCTTTACCTGCTTGAGAGTTACGCTTACCTGTTAAGATAAGACCTAACTTCTCAAGCCCAGCACCAAACAAGAAAGCATAAATCCAAGGCTTAGCCGTAGTACGGTCACAACCTAAGATATCAGCGTTCTTCTGGTGTACATCACCATTAATAACTTCGTTAGTAAAGTCCTCATCTTTAATGTAGTGACACAAAGCACGGAACTGGTTACCACTAGAGTCAGCACCGACTACCTTGTAGCCCTCTTCGCATCCGAACAACCCTCTCATTTCTGAACCCCAAGAGGCTTTAGGTGAAGGAACATTAACTACGATCTTGTGTCTTGCTCGACCTGTAGGAGTTGCAATTGTGAACATATCGCCACGTAGCTTTCCGTCTTCGTCAGTGTTAGCAATCCAGCCTTGTAAGATACCAAGTCTTGATCGTGTAGTGTAGAAAGTGTTAATGAGTTCGCCATTCGTACCGAGAGCATTAAGTGACTCTTCACATAGTTTGGGTGACTTCTTAACAAACTCCTTGCCACGTCGTTCCCAGTTCCAATCAAGAGGCTCCCAACCAATAGAATACAAATACTCTTTAACGTAGTCCATTGATCCCAAGTCTGGCGGAAGTATCTTAATGCGCATGTATGGACCAGCAATAGTCTGCTTAGTGCGTCCTTCTGAAGCTTGGATGGTTTGGTTTCCATCGGTGTCAACAAAGTGAGCAACAGTTCTCGCCATGTATTCGCCGTTCTTCTTATATTCGGGAAGACGGGGTTCATCATCTAGTACCTTAATCCTTGATTTCATTTGAGGTTGAATAATAGAGCGAATTTTAGCAAGCTCCGATTCCATTTCCCACTCTAATTTACGAGCGGTCTTCATATCAAACACCCATCCGTTAGAAGCACATTGGGCTTGGAATTCGGCTAACTGGTGTTCAACACGAAGAGACTTCTTCATGTACTCAGGGTTCTTAGTTGCTTTCAATGCAGTAGTAAGTTCACGAGCAAGAAGGCGATAAACCTTCTCGTTAATGCGAACGTCTTCACGGCATCGATGCACCATGTCTTCTGAGAAGTTAAGCCAGTCTTCGTGTTCAGGCTTCTTAACTCCTAAGTACTCACCCCATACCGCTAGGTTGTGCTTACCATTGAATCGGTTGTAGTCTAACACTTGAGACATCAACAGCGTGTCACGGATAACAGTATGTGGCTCTGGCTCCCACCCCATAATCTTCTTTAGGACTGGGAGGTCATATTGTATTTGGTTATGAGCAATAAGCTCTTTAGCGCCCTTAAAAAACTCTTTAAAGTCATTTAGTGGACGCGCTTCCTCATTTTCTGTATGGTCACAAAAGATGTATTCCTTCCCTGTATCAAGGTCTTTGGCTACAACCATCCATATTTTACTAACAGGGTCACTTCTTTTGTTTCCTCGCAAGAGGCCATCTGCCTCAATGTCATAAACGAGCTTCATATTTAATTTCCTCGGCTTGTCTCAAATATGCAAGTGCCTTTTCTACACCTTGCAGGTCATCTCCAAGCTTACCTATTCCTGAATTACATTCCCAGCAAATAACACCTCTAACCTTTCCTGTATTATGGCAATGGTCTATCTGTCTTCTGCTGGAACCGTTTTGGTTTGTTAACTCAACTCCGCAACACTGACAATTTTCAATAACATACAATTTATCAAGTGCTTTAAAACTTAAGTTATACTTTGGACCCATTGATTTGTACAATGAGTAATTTTCATGGTTTCTACAAGACCTGCAATACATTCGCTTCGTTGCATTTGGTCTTGCCTTTTTTACTTTTACTAATACCCCGCAACCGGGGCATGTTGTTTCCCGGGTTATGCGGGCCATTGAATTCTCCTTAAAGGTAACCTGCTAACGCAAAGTTACGGTTCAAGTTGCCGATAGTGTTTTCATCGACATCAAAGTCCGGAAAGCGGTTCATAATCTTACGAATGTAAGCATAATTAACTTTCCCTGCGAAATCCCAGTTAAACACTAGGTATTTCTCTGTTACTGCTTGCACAAATTGCTCTGTAAATACAGGCTCATTGTGTGGTGTCTGCCATATCTTTGAAATGTTAACAGCAAACCCATGCTCGATGTAATCACGAGGGGTCACTGGTTGTCTTTTCAGAAAGATGAGCTGAACTATTTCTCCCTCATAGGAACCTTCTAGAATGAAGTTAATGAGGATAGAGTTATAATCCGTCCACGCATAGCACTCGTCATCGAAGTCTTCTTCGGTATGGTGCTCTTTGTAATCGAAATCTTCAAAGCCCTCGATGCCCCTAATAAGAGGCAAAAGGAATTCTTCGTCGATATCTGGCGTATAGGCATAGATGTCGTAATCGTTGCCGGGACGGTTGAAATAGTGCTCTCGCAACATACCGCCAGCAAGATAGATTTCTCGTGTGTTCAAGATTTCAGACAAGGTTCTTAGAAGGTGTCTTCCAGTATCCTTTTGTGCTTCGATAAGTTGAGAGTTAGTCATTTCTATTCCTTAGTCGTTGTTGTTAGGGTCTACGATACCTGTCTGCTTGTACTTAACAAGACAGTTAAGATACCAACGAGCCTTACGATATTCTTGCTCAACGTCGTCTTTCTTACCTGAGCGCATCAGATACTTATAGACTTGTCCTAGCAAATGTGCTTCAACCCCTTCTTTATCTTCTAGCATATACTGCATCATCTGCATATACTGGAAGCCGGGTACTACATCATTGTAATGTGAACCGGATACGGCTTTAGAGATATTATCGGTTGATTCCTCCTCCCCTGTAAGCTCTGACATATAAGCCTCAATACTACGTAGCTCTTGCATAGTGCAAGCTCTTAGCTCATACTCATCAGACTGAGGGTCTTCTAAGGCTTTAGTAGAACTTACCTTAGCGGCCCACTCAGCACCTTCAGAAGTCTCAAGGAACTTATTATGAAGCTCTGTAATAGCGGATACAGGGCTAGCGGCGTCTTTAAAGCCATCGTAGTAATAGTAGTTTGCTTCGGTAGGTTGAGGCTCCGGTACCTTTAATGTGTCAATAATTATTCCCATTTGGTTCTCCTTAAATATACGCGGGAGGTATCCTGAAGCCATATCCTCTTGGAACTGTTGGACTTCGTATGGATGGTACGGCTCCCGTAAGTGAATGTCTTGGAATGTGTTTAGCCTAAAATTGTATTCATCAGCGTAAAATGACAGCGTTTCAAAGTCTTCAAATGCTTGTCTAGCTTCGAACAAATTTCTCATTTGAACTTCGTTAAAGGCCCATGCATCTTTCTTTTGAACTGTCATCAGTAAGCTTCTCCTGCTGTCTTAGGGTCATATCCTTGCACATCACCGTTCTTACGAATACAAACATCTTCGTAAGGACCGACGTGACGACGATAAAACTCCATTTGAGCACCTGCAAGAGCGCCCATAATGTCGTTCATGTTTTGGTAACGGTAAGGGTTCTCTTCAAAGTAAGAACCGATAGCCATAGCAATGAGGTACTGAAGCTCACCAGCAGTTGTAATAGGACGCTCGGCGAAAGCACACTCATAAGTTTCAAATTGATCTCGATCTTCTTGTGCAATATAAGGCATTACTTTTCTCCAATAGTTTCGCGTTTAAATTTGTAGTAAGCTCGGTAACCAGCAACGGCGCAATCGCGTTTATACTCATCTGGCATACATTGAGGGGGAGGTGTGAAACCATTATTGGGCATCGATGCCGGTGGGGTTTTCAACACTTCTTCCATCTTTGTAATAGTCAGGTGAATCTTATTGCCATAGCGACGTGAATACTCTTTACCTAGCTCAATCATGTGACGGTAAACCCAATCATAATGTTGAGTTGACTGTCGTACCCATACACAAGATGGGTGGTTTACGTGTGTGCGCTTGTAATAGCAATCACTCTCATCACCGTATTCTCGATGTGCAGTTGAAAGGATTTGAGCACATTCAAGTATCATTTTAACTACGTGCTTGTTAATCATATCACGAGCGGCTACTTCTGGGTTTTTATCAATGTAAAATACGTTCAAACGTCTGTCCTCACTTGTGGAATACATCTTGCGTGTAGTGTAACATCTCTTGGTACAGAAATAGATTTTAAAGCAATTTCTCGGTTAATCTCACACACTCTAGGAAACCTAGTTTGCAAAATAGTTTGTTGCTCTATTACAGCACCTTCGCTATTAACAGCAAATAAAACAAGAAAATAAACAGTATACATCATAACGATTCCCCTTAGTAGTAACTCAAAGTCGCCTCAAGCGCGTCCTCCAAGTTGTAATGTTTTTCAGTAGCAATAGCTTCAATAAACGGATGTGGGAAATCTCCTTCATCTGCCCATAGAATAATAATTTTGTTCTTCATGTGAGCAAACATTAGTTCCATAGATGTACCAGTACCTCGGCCAGAGCTACGACGAACATCAGCAATAACCACTCGGCTATCAGCAATGTCTTGCAGGTCTTGCTTAAAGATACGCTTACATACGTTCATACCACGTACTTCATCTTGAAGTTTATTTCCTAGTTGATCGTGGAAACTAATGCGACGTGTTGGATCTAACGATTTAAGACCGGCATTAGACAATGAGATAGTGGCCTTTTCACGCCACCCGCACATGTGGTCTTTAGTACAATCTTCCATTGGTCCTGCAAGATATACATAATCTTTCATGAAGACTCCTTAGTTGTAGCACTTAAAAATAATTTTGCTGTTAAACAGCTCCATCTCTTTTTGTTGAAAAATCTTACGGTCTTTACCACGAGTAGCAAACCAGTACTTGGTTACTTCGTAGCCTTGGCCTTCAAATCTTTCAGTAAGCTCTTTAGAAGTAGATTCACAACTAGCATACTGACTAGATCGCAGGTTAGCAATTCTAGTAATAGTTTCAGCGTAGTCTTGATAAACCTCAACAGTAGCCGCTTGGCTTTTATCTACAGCAAACAGAGCAACAAACATAAATACAGCAGATGCAATTAAGCTTTTCATTTTGTGTCCTTATATATAAAAAGCCCCCAAAGACAATTCTTTGAGGGCATTTGTGAGCTACTGATTACTCAGCAACTTCTTCGACTTCAGCTTCTTCTACGAGAGGCTCAGGCAGGTTTTCTACAACAATGTTGCTGTATGATTCAATGGCCATATTAGCTTCTACGATTTGAGTTTGAAGAGAGTTAACAAGAGCACGAAGCTCTGCTACTCGGTTGATGTAAGATACTACTTCGTTAGAAAGTTCTTCAACTGCGTAGTCGTTTCCGTTGATGTTAATTGTTTCGTTTGACATAATTTAGGATCCTAATTGTTTAAATATGAAATTGTATTTAGTACAAACATTATGCTATTTAGTACTAATAGTGGCTTATCCTCTGCGGCAAAAATCCACAATAGTGAACCTGTTGCCATAAATAGAAAACATTGAGGGACAAACCCGCTTGCTGAAAGTAAGGCACCGGCTACAATAAAGGCGGTACCTAACCATCTTACCATTCTGAATCGTCAGTAGCGGTGTCAACCGGTACAACAATCTCTGTTTCGCCTTCAGCTTCAAAAGCAAGACCATTACCGCCCTTGTATTCAACAAGACGAGTTACCTGAACAGCTTTAAGAGAGAAACCAGTTCCTTCTTGGCCATTCATTTTGTAAGTGTAAGTATCAACCTGTACGTTTCCGATAGAACCGTTGCCCAAGATTGCGCCATCGAGAGGCATAAGTTGTGCATCGACAACCTTTACTGGATCACGAGGATCGCCGTCACGAGAGAACGCCTTGCGCTTCAGGTTTACTTGGTAGAATGAACCCTCATTGTCTTCCTTGAGAGTAGCGTTCATACCGTGAGTGTCACGCCATACTTTTGCTTCAGCTTTATCACGAGTACGGATTTGGAGTTCCCAGTGTGGCTGTGGAGCGTTGAAAGGGTTTACAGGCTGGTCCAGCTTTGCCCAGAAAAGTTCAGCGTTACGAATTACGATAGATGACATAGTTTATATCCTTTTAGAAAATGTGTTTTGTTAAGATAGTTTTTTAATGCAGTATTTGTTTTCTGCTTTAGTGTGATCAATTAGCAAAATGCAAAGTCAGAATCCAAGACTGCGTGAAGGTCTAATGAACCGCGTTCAGGAAAAATGTCTAGAGAATTTGTTTGAGCAAGCAGTTGTGATAACGGGTCGCTCTCATAAAATCTAATAAACTCTTCTCGTGTTATGCGGAATAAATCGCCCATGTTACCGGGATGACAACCGAAGGAGTCATGCACGGTAGTTACAATGAACGGTGAAGCGTTCACTAATAATGTAAGATGCGCGGCATCAAACGAGTGAACAATATTTGGAGCGGCACCAGTAGCTTGTTTACGCTTATCTAGTTTACCACTCTCTTTAGGTTGGATAGTTAACTGAATACCCTTACCTTTGTTAGACTTACAGAAACGCACACGAACGCGAGTCTCTTTGGTCTTTAAGTACTCTTGTACAGCAGGGAAGTTAGTTAGTGGAACTCTCCATGACAAGAACTTACCTTCTTCGTTAGCTCTTTCAGCTAGTTGCTGAAACAACGCTAACATAGTAGCTGGTCCTTTCAATTTAGCCATCATTGTATTTCTCAATAGATCACCAAAAGGATTAGACCACTGCTTATCTTTAAACTTAAGATCTTCATTCAGAGTCTTTGTGTCGTCAAATACTTGATCACGTACACCCTGTTGAGTTACACCGTAACCTAGAGTCATTACTGGTCTCTTTACGGTCTTTCGTTGAAGCTTCTTGTCGTTAGATAGCTTATGCCAGAAGGGAACATAGATGTCCTTAAGAAGATCTTTATTGGCTTTTCGCCATTCATCAAGCTCTTTAAAGGCTAAGTCTTTTTCCTCTTTGGTTAACGCTACTTCACGCTTAAGTTTAATAGCTTTTATTTCCTCTAACAGTCTTGGCATTTCATCCTTAATAGGTTGATCTCCCATGTCACTGTAGAGCTTATCTAGCGCTTCCCACGTTTTCTCAGCAACATACATATATACGTCACCGGGAAGGTCTGTGGGTACTAGATTTACTAGTGGTGCAATCTTCTCATCGAGAGACAATGCAGTTAAGTGTTGTACGCCGTTGTTAGAACCGTCGATGAATATAGGCATAAAACATTCATAATCGGAGATATCGTTACCACCGATTAATGTAAAGTCCTGTATTGCTCTAAATTCGAAAGCACAAGCAAGAGTGGACCATGCTTTGTCTGCTTTCATCCATCCGGTATTAACAAGAGGATCATCAGCCCAGCTAATGATTTCCTCCATACGATCTTCAACATACTCAACTCTTTCATCTAAGCGTAGCTTGTCTTCTCCGATTGAGTTAGCAGTGTGTACTGCAAGCCAATAGGCACCCTCATTGCCGAGTCTTACTCCATCACGATAACGTATTAAACCTTTAGCGTTATCAGATGACTGCTCATTAAGGTATGGTGTCATTGGGTATATTCGACCTCGGAAGTCCGTGTTGTAAGCTTGGTAGAACTCACGCTCGCCAATCTTGTTAGCAATAGTGCGTATAAACTCAGCTTCAAGAAACATACCAGCACGGCTAGCGATCATTTCTTCTTTGTCGTGTTTAAACGGAGAAAGATCAGCTGGCTTGTAGTCCCGCTTCATAAGGTCTTCTTTAGATTGCATTCTTAGTAGTGCTTTGTAGACTTCAAATACATTCTGATTGATAGCATACGGCGTTTCCTGTAGTTTGTTTAAAGCATTGTATACAGGAGCGGCAGATACCGGTGTAATCATTTTAAGTGTGCTAGTAGAAGCACCTCGTATTAGAGAACACTTTAAATCAGAATGGTAATGTGAAGACCACGGGCTAGCAGGCTCTAACAAAGGAAACTCTGGAGAGTTTTCAATGTCTTCACCTAGTATAATCTCTTGTAAGAGATCATCATTAGTACAAGAAAGAGCATACAAAGCATTATCGCTAGGCTTTGAGGATCTTCCTTTGTTTACAAGCTTAATGTCTAATAAATCTACCCCACGTTCGGGAAAGTCTTTGTTACAGAACGCTTCTAAAACCTTAACACCGCAGTGTAAAGCAAAGACAGTCTCTTCTTCAACAGGCTCTTCGTTGAAATGCATACGAATAGAGGAACCAATAGACACAGCAACAGAAGTCATAGAGGCTCCTTGAATGACGCCCATAGCTACCTTGCTGATAATTAGTTTGTAGATAGCCTCTACTTTATCAGGGTCGATATTTTGGTCTTCATTCTCTAAGTTCTTCCACAGCCAATGTACGTGACTGCGTCGGTCCTTAGTTGTGAGTAGCCTTGCTGACAAACTCTCAATTATTAAATCGCGCATTTAAGCAATCCTTTTATGCGTTAGGAACGATGTCCGCAACGGCTTTAGTAATCATAGTAGCAACCCAATCCATATACTGCTGATCAGTTACTTCTTCGTCTTTATCAAACTCAAAGAAATCTTCGAAGTTATCAAACATGTTATTGATAAGGTACTGAACCTCTTCAGTCACAGTATCGGCAACTTGTTGTTGAGCACCGGGATTAATGTGGTTTTGATAAATAAAATGTTCAGGTTCGAACATGTCTAATTGTCTTTCAGTAGTCATTACAATACCTCCTGAAGAAATAATATGCCCTTGTAGAAAGACATACGAACAACATTGTTGTACGTAAGCTTGTAGCTATAAGTACTAGGGTCTCTTAGTGCGTAGTTAGCTGGTAATTTTTTACTCATAATATACTCCTTAACTAAATAGGCCGCAATCTTTTGGGCCTTTGTCTTGTGCAATTAATACAGATTCCATTACCAATCGTTGATGAATCGGAGCTAGCTTGTAATCTAAATCATACTTTAAACCTTCTAGTGTACAAAGATTACTTCTTGCTTCTTCAACAGATACTTGAAACGATGGAGGGATTACTTCAGGGTTGTTGTTAAGCACATATAAACCTAATGCTATAACTCCTCCAAGGATTATTGCAATTACCGTATTTACAGTGAAATGAATCATTGTCTCCTCTCAAAAAAAAAAAAAAATTTAAAACTAACCCCCCTGCACTATGCGGACCATTATCATAAACACTTAAAGATACACGAGGTATCGATAGGTGCTATATGATAGCGGTCTGCATAGCGCAGGGGTAGGGGTGCTACGATCTCTTGATCATAGCGGCTAGGCGGCGTTCTCTCATGCAAAGGGCTACAGCCCAAACCCATCCGAAAAGCATACCTAAAGCAAGGTACTGCGTATTAAGATCATTCGCAATACCGTAAGCCTCTACGTGAGGCCAAACGAAAGTAACCATCGCTAACAGCATGGCTGAATAGATGATTGTGTTTAAAATACCTAGGGCAAAGATAGTTGCAATGACTAGGACAACAGCTACTACAGTTAAAGGTTCCATATTAGTTTCCTAAAATTAAAGAAAAAAGATAAAGCCCTATACAGGCTACAAAGAAAAACCAAGTATCACGATCCACGTTTCTGGACTCGCTCACACTCGTTAATACCATTAAGGCGATTCTGGCAATCCTCAATTTGCTCAAGCAGACGCCATAACATAGCAACGTCTGTCTTAAGAAGTCTGAGGTGATCACCATGAATCATCATATGGCGTTGAGATTGTTCATTTACAAGACCGATCTTTCTTTGAAAAGAAGATTTAATTCCATCTATCTCAAAGCCAATCTGCTGACGCATTTGGGTAAACTCGTCTTGGTTACGAAGAAAGTCATTAATGTCAGTCATCTGGAAGCTCCTTGTATGACATACGAATAGAAAGGTATTTAGAATCGAAACCGGGTACAATTAAGTGAAGCTTATAGTTTTTGAAAAATCCAAACGCTATACAGCTTCTGCCTTTTGGAAAGTTATCATATCCATAAGCAGTACCCTTTGCAATAAATAAACCAAACAGAGACCTAAAGGTTCCTGAAAGGCTTGCTCCTGATTTACCATATGAATTAGTAAACTGGACTTCAAACCTTGTACCCTTTACGGTTCCCCAAGCTCGATTGTCTAACCCCTCAACCCACTCTTTCTTGACTTTACGCCAAGGGAAAAAGTTGCGGTGTTTGACATAGCTATCATAAAGAACACGGTTCATAACAACTCCTTACTTCTGAGTACTAAACTTGTGCCTTGCGAAGAATACTCTCTTCTTTTGGTCCTTAGTTAGTTTAGTCCACTCAGCATCAGTGAACGGGTAAAACGCCTTTTGACGAAGACTCATCTTTTCGAATTGTTCGTTAGTCATTACGCGTACTCCCCTTCAAATGCTGTGTGAGCCATTTCCAGAAAACGAGACTTATTAGCAGTGTAAACAGTCTCAACAAGGTTTGCTATAGAGTGTTCACTCAAGTTAAGGTACTCTGCAACGTTAGAAAGACCAACATAAAGTTGATACTTTACTTCTGCACTAATGGCGTTTTCAAGACCATACATGCTAGTGCTTTCGTATACGTTCTCTACAGAGATAGCTACTGAGTTTACAACAGAGTTAATTACTTCGATATCAAAAGTTTTCATAAGAATTTCCTTAATAGAATAAAAGATTTAAAGAGTTAGGTTAAGGTTAAATTTCGTAAACATCATCAAGTGACTTGTAGAAAGACACGAGGTGTTGTTCGGTACGGATGACATACTCAATACCGCTTGAGATGTCTTCTTGTGCGTCACAGCTTTTGTCGATAGTGCCGATATGAGAATCGAATTCGCCTACTTCGAAGCAGACAACTCTCTTACCATACTGTTTAGCAATGTTAATGTCAGGAGTCATAAAGAAACCACGTTGGGTTACTTTGATGTCATCCATTACTGATTGAACGTTAGCTGATGTACAGCCGTGATATAGTTTGCGGATCATAGCGATCTCCTCGTAGATTATAGAAAGATGTTACACATTTCGTAAGCGAGCTTTTTGTGCTCATTACTGTAGTTAACAAGATCTTCGTTTACAACTTCAATACAAAGCTCGTAAGAGGTAACTTGAGCTTCAATAACGGTTTCAACAACTTGCTCTTGAGTCTCCTCAATAACAGTGCTGTATTGGTCGATCAACTTTTGAGACTCAGCAATAGAAGCTTTGTTCTCAAGGTGTGATGCATAGATAACTAAAACAAACATACCGATAAGTATGCCAATGAGCATGTCTTTAATAGAGTTTAACATAAGATATTTCCTTATAGATTAAGTTAAAGTGGCAGTCATCTTCAGACCCGGAATGCCAATCCGGATGACGCCCGAAGGCGTTTCGACATTACTTAGCGCAAGACACAGGAGCAGTAACAATGTACTGACCTTGTGGCATTGGATCGCCATTGTTGTTTTCAATACGAACGTTCAGATTAGTAAAATAGCTACAACAACACCCAGCTTCATTGTCCGCTTCCTAGTATTATTTCTAGCTTAAGTAAATCCCACTCCTCTTGAGACATTTCAATCTCTTCGACTTGTGGTAAAGGTATATCTGAAAATAAAGGGTAGTCCATTAGTGGCTTCTCTTACATGCTTTGTTAAAGGGAACATTTGAATCTTCTGCAATTTTCTTACAGGCTTTTTTAAACTCAAATCCGTGTTTCATAGAAGTCTTACCAGTTTCATAGTAAACCATTGCGTGAGATATTTCGTGAGCTACAATAGCTTTCTTTTTGTAGTCACTTACTTCTCCCATGTGGTTTAAATTAAACAACAAATAGTGTTGTCCACTTTTACCAACTGCGTGTTGAGCATATACCCTTTCATTTTCAGTAGATCGAACGTCAAAATCAATAGGTACATTAGCGACAGCGCTTACGTTTAAAACTAAGCTTATAATAAGCTCTAACATAGTTACTACTCCATCGTAGGTTAAGTTGATTAGAAGATCTTTTATTCTTCCATTTTAGATACGCCCTTTTTCTCACTTTTCTTCTTAGGTTTTTCTTTAGACTTATGACGCCATTCAAGAACAAACCACTTGTAGTGTGATACTGCTCCTTTAAGCATCTCGGGATACTCACCTAAGTAAGTACCTGCCTGAAGATTATCCTTAGTTAAAAGGTGTTTATGAGGGTGATCCGGTAGTCCATCGAAGTGCTCAAGTAGTAGCTTACACAACCTGTCAAAAGTAAAGTCGTCAGTCATAGACTCGTCTTCAACATAGTAAGAGTAAGCACACATTAAGTACCACGATATAGGGTTAACCCCGACAGGACAAGCTTCTTTGCAAGCTTCTAGGGATTCATTGAGGTTCTCCTCGGTCATTAAGGTCCTCCTTATTTCGGTTGTTAAGAACTCCTCTAGAGTCTAAGCAGATAATTACTATCTCCATAGCCGCTAGCACAAAGAGTTCTTTATGGACCATCAAACCCATATACATAAAACCCGCAAGGATCGATAGGGAAAAACCTATGATACGCTTACGGGCTAAATGTGATGTCATATGCAATCGGGCCAATACAACAATACCGAAGATTAAGACTTGTACAGCTAATACAATTGAGTCCATTATTGACCCTCCTTGATAAAGTTGATTGCTTCTTTAAGACGCTCAATACGATCTTGGAGCATTACAGTTCTGTGCAAAGCATAACGGCCTTCTGCACGATTAAGTTGATACTCGAGAACTTCGAGTGTTGCTTGATTAGGCATAGATGCCTCCTTAATAGATGTTCATTTAAAGATAAAGTTAAGAGAAGCTTTTTAATTCTTCCATTATAGATACATCATTTTTCTCACTTTTTTGAGCATATTTTCACGTAAAAAACCCCCACAGTTTTACCTGTAGGGGTGTTTTTTTTTATTACCAAGGCAGTCCAGAGACTGTGGTGGGTGCTAACTGCTCGTCGATGTTGGCTTGCAGTGAAGCCTCCATAGCAACGAGGTCAAGCTCTGCGCAGACCCATCCGCATACGTCCTCTTCTGTGAGAGACTCAAAGGCAACAAAGCCTTCTGCTTCGGGGTCGGGTGTGAAGCTGACAGTGCCGTAGGACGACGCTGAGACTTCATCTTGAGTGAGTGTGGCGCGCCAATGGGCGATGGTGACACCGCCGTCGGCTACGTTGCGCTCGAGGTTTGCGATTGTAATGTTAAGCATGTGTTACTCCTTATTCCGCTGTAAAGACTGCCGCACAGATAGCCTGTACGTTAGCCGGTTCGGCTGAGTAGTCGTCGCCGTCTGCGATGACGTGACGGTGGTAGCTTGATGAGATGGCTTCGCCGTTCTCCATGATCTTAGTGGCAACCCGTACTTGAACGACAGGGCCGTTCTCTGTGGTTACTACTTCGATCTTGTCTGCTACTGTTTCTTTAGTTAGTGACATTGTTGTCTCCTTAGTTAGTCCAGCCCCAGAGTCCACTGAGGCTATTTAGGGTTATGCTGATGTAACGTAGTATGCAGAAAACACAAGTTCATTTGCGTTTGCTACTGTTCCGTCAGTCAGGTCTGATGGAATCGTGGAAGTCGTATTAGTTTGTATGCCGGTTCTTTTTTGAAGCCTAATAATTGACCCAGATACATAGCCTGATAGAGGTTCATTAGTCCAAGAGGTAGTGTACCCAATCTGAACACTGTGAGACCCTGATGCTGAAAAAGGCAATCCAGAGATTTGTACGCCTCCTGAGCCGCCCGTAATATCAACGTCGTCTGTTCTTATATATGCAGTTACAAATACAGCGTTACCTACTTTCGTGTAGGTGGCATGCGAAACCGCCATTGTCATCGTAGTGAATGATCCAGTCGTTGGTTCATAAACAGGAGTCCACGTCCCTTCTTCGTAGTCATCCAGCTTGTTCGCCGCCGCAGTACCGCCGAGGTACGCGCCGCCTGACAGGTAGAGGTCTTTGAAGCGAGCGCCAGAAGCACCTAAGTCAATAGCACCGTCTCTTGCGCCGCCAGTAGTAGACTCTGGCTGTATTACGTCCTCACCTGAGTTAAACAAGAGTCCAGTATCACCTGAACCTGTTGTTAAGTACCCTGCGCGTGTACCAATACTACCGACTATTAAGCCGTCTTTGTAGAATCCCGCAAGGGAGCCGTCAGATGTTAGACGGTTTAGCGATAGAGCCGTTCCGCCGTCTTTAGTAGCCCACACCTGTCCGTCTGGCTTTAACTCCGCGCCGTCTGTGGAAAAGGACGTGCCAGTCTTCCCAACCAACAAGTTGCCGCCAGTCTCAACCGTAAGTTTCGGAGTGCCTAAGCCGAAAGCGTTGGATAATGTCCAAGCATCGCCATTACCGCCATCAATACCCCATGTCCACACACTAGCGTCATTGTCAGCAATGTAATAAGCATCACTGTCTGCCGCTGTAGACTCTACACGTACCGCAGAATCTGTTCCTGTTGTTCCTTGAACGTGTAGCTTGGAAGTACTGATGGACGACGTGCCAATACCGACGTTGCCGCTGGAGTCGATGCGCATGGCTTCATCGCCCAGCATAGTAAACCGCATACTTTCAGCAACCGTGGAGTTGTTGTTGACATCCACGTTGAAAATCATAGTACCTTCATAGCTGTTAATGGTATTGAGGCTATTGTTGGTGCTGTTAGTGTCTTCAAAGGTTACTGTAGAAGCGGTGCTTGCAAGGTGCAACTGTGAGGCTGGCGAGGACGTGCCGATACCGACGTTGCCGCTTGAGTCGATACGCATGGCTTCGTTTTGTGCAAAATCACCGTCAGCTTGACCAGTACAAAATCGAAGATTATCTCCAGCACCTACAACTAGCTGTCCAGTACCGCTGTTGTTTGCTCTGATATAGTTAGCAGTTGGTCTTTCAAGGTCAATAATTGCGGCACCGCTTGCGCCCACTAATAAACTGCCGCCGCCAGACGCTAAGTGTACGTTACCGTCAACGTCAAGGGCTTGATTGGGCGAACTCGTGCCGATGCCGACGTTGCCTTGGTAATCAATCCGCATAGTTTCTACAGCATCTTGGCCTTCTGACGCAGGAACTCCTGTTTTGAATACAAGGTTAGCGTCGTGACCAAGAGAAGTAGCCGCTTGAGCTTCAATAACAGCAGAGTTGTTTGGCCCTCTGTTAGAAGCGTCTGACGTATAGAAGTTAATGGCACCGACACGATCACCTGTAGTTAATGCCGCATAACCATTAGTAAGTGTTAATTCAGGGCCAGCCGCAGAGCCAGTTCCAGTGGCTATATCAAGCTGTGTTTTAGGCGAGTCCGTGCCGATGCCGACCTTGCTATTACTGGGCATAATGTTAATGCCGTAACCTGCGTAAGTTATTAGTTCTAAGTCGTCACCGTTTCTGTACAGACCTCCATTTGCGTTTGTACCGTTGTCGAGCCATAAAGCCGAAGATTGTATCTGACCGGCTACTTCAAGCTTTCTTGAAGGCGAGGACGTGCCGATGCCGACGTTGCCACTTGAGTCGATGCGCATGCGTTCTGTGTTACCTGTACCAAAGCGTAAAGGTTGCGCGTTGGTTTCATAAAGAAAACCGCCACTAGATGCGTTGTTAAAATACAAGCCGTTACTGATACGCCCCGTGCCTGCTACGTCTATTTTATATGTTGGTGCGGCCGTGCCGATGCCGACGTTGCCGCTGGAGTCGATGCGCATGCGTTCATTGCCACCACTAAGGGCATCTCTAAACACAAACGCTGGGTTACTGCCTGAGCTAAATCGTGTTGAAATACCACAAACACCATTAGTGTCGTCAGCAAACAAACCTACACGAATATTTTTAGTGCTACCTGTGCCGACAACAATACCAGCTTGAGCGGCACCGCTATCAATATGGGACAGCTTGGGATTAAATGTCCCATTAGCGCCGTTGTTAATACTCTGTACGGTATCGCCTATTTGCAACCGCTCCGTAGACGCATCCCAGTAGAACTTCGCAGTCGTGCCAGTGTCTTCGTAGAAGCTGATGTCTCCGCCAGCACCTACGTTTAAGCGCTCAACTCCGCCTGTAACAACACCCATAGCATCAACCGAAGGAAAATAAACGCCTGTATTGGTGTCTGTATCAAGATATATGGAAGGCGATGTTGTAGTTCCGTTGGACCCTATTTGCAAGCGTCCGTTAGAGCCTAAAAGTAAATCCCCAGAAACTGAAGCAGTACCCGTTACGTCAAGGGCTGTAGTAGGTGACGAGTTGCCGATACCGACGTTTCCTGTGTCACGCGCTAGAGTAAGGCTAGTTCCCGTGTTAGTTAGGTTACACCATTCAAACTTCAAAGCATTAGAAGAACCGTCGTAACGCGCCCGCGCTCCGAACATATCAGTACCCCAAGTGGTTCCAGATTCTTTCCAATAAAAAGATCCAGCATCTGTTGGGTTGGCTCCGTTAACGTTAAGAACGGCTAGTTCACCACCTACATTTAAAGTGTGATTCGGCGTTCCGCTTGTAATCGTTCCTAATGTCAAACCATCAGCAGTCACAGTACCCGTTACGTCAAGGGCTGTTTGGGGTGACGAGTTGCCGATACCTAAGCGTTCTGTGCTGGCATCCCAGAAGAACTTCGCGGTCGTGCCCGTGTCTTCGTAGAAGCTGATGTCTCCTGTTGAATTGCTAATACTCATCCTAGTATCAAACGAATTAAAGGCATCGTTTGTTGTCGTAAACCTAAGAGTGCCGCTTTGCAAATACATGTAGGAGTTTAAATCTGTTGTATCCGTCTCGTTTAAAACAAAACCTAAACTAGTACCTTCCGTTTTTATCACACCGCTAGAAGTCAAACCATCAGCCGTCACACTACCCGTTACGTCGATGCCTGTGGAGGTGGTGGCTAGTTTTTGGCTGTTATTGTGGTAAAGCTGTACCGCTCCATTAGGAATAGCCTGCATCATGTACTCATAACTAGGAGCGCCAGAACCGACCACAAAGCGATTAGCATTGATGTTTAAATTACCTGTACCGCTTTCGTTGATATAACTACCAGACCCATCATGATAAATCTGCAGGTCAGAGCCAGCACCGAAGATAGCCTTCTCGTTATCTGCAAAGCTCTGGTTACCGCTTGCGTCTACCTCCGGTAGGTTCGCCACGGTTGCTCTGACGTTGCCACCAGCCCGTAGCACGATGAGTTCGTCATCGTTTAATAAGTTGCCGCCATCGGCTAATTCACTAATCTTTGCCATTGTAGTCTCCTTATGGCTTGGTTACAAGGCTAGGTGTATAACCAGCCATTTAAGTCTTTGTATAGCGATTGCTATAGTTAATATATAATATTTTTAAATAAATTAGAAAGCAGACCCCGAAGGGTCCACTTGTATAGTTTTATAATCCAGTGAGGTTTCCTAATGCTACACGAACAACATCGTTTGTATCAAAAATTTCAATACGGTTGTCTGTACCATTAAAATACATTCGCTCACCTGAGCCACTATTGTTTGCTGAAATTTCAAGTTCGTTAGCACCTACTGATCCATTAATAACTTGATCGCTACCTACTGAGTTATCGCCCATTTGACCTTGAGTGATTGTACCGTCAACTATCAAATTGCCGTTGATTTCAACATCGGCATTCATTGATATAGTCCCAGCAGTATCAATAGCAAAAGGTGCGGCAGAAACAGGAGTTTCTCCGTCAACATAGGGTTTAACAACTTTAAATTCATCCGCTGTAACAGTAAATGAAGAAGTAGTTCCAGTATTGTATAGACGAATACCAGAGACATGCCCGTTGACATCAAGGTCTACATAATACTCTGCTTCTAGATCGGCAACTTCACCTTCGACCGTACCTACTCTAGTACTTAGCCCAGAAACAGCAGAAGCAGTAGCGTCTACTCCTGAAGTTGGATCATTTACTGTAGTTTGTAAGGCAGTAATATCCGCTGACCATGCTACAGTAGATCCGTCTGCTTCATAAACAGAAGACTGAAGTTCAGAAACCGCAGTAGAGTTAGTCCCTATTCTAGGGTCTTCAATACTTTGCCAAGCTGAACCATCCCATACATATGCATTAAAGTTATCATCGGAATCAAACCAAAGCGCGCCGACAACATCAGTAGTTGGGGGGCTTGCTTGGTTAAATACAGTCATTCCAGCTATATCTGGAGTTGCATTTACCCAATTTGAACCATCCCAAATGTACAGCTTGTTACTGTCATCTGAGTCTACCCATAAAGCACCAACGACATCAGTAGTAGGCTCGCTTGCTTGATTGAATACAACCATATCAGGATCAGCAGTCTCTAATATCCCTAAGCGGTCATTAATGCCACCAGTACCACTAATAGAGTTATTAAGGGAAACAATATCCGAAGACCAAGCTGCAGTTACACCATCTGCGGCGTAAACGTCAGACTCAAGTGCAGAAATAGCAGAAGAGTTAGCCTCTATTCTATTGTCTTGAACAGGTTGCCAAACACTACCGTCCCAGATATAAGGCTTAAAGTTGTCATTTATATCATACCAAACTGCGCCTACGATTGTAGTTGTAGGTTCACTAGACTGTCTAAATACAACCATATCAGGATCAGCAGTCTCTAATGTCCCTAAGCGGTCATTAATGCCATTAGTGCCACTAATAGAATTGTTTAAAGCAACAATGTCAGAAGACCAAGCCGCTGTTACACCATCTGCGGCATAAACATCCGACTCAAGTGCAGAAATGGCAGAGGAGTTAGTCCCTATTCTATTGTCTTGAACAGGTTGCCAAAGACTACCGTCCCAAATATAAGGCTTAAAGTTGTCATTTATATCATACCAAACTGCACCTACGATTGTAGTAGTAGGCTCGTCTGATTGTCTAAATACAACCATTTCTGGGTCAGCCGTTTCTAATGTCCCTAAGCGGTCATTAAGCCCCCCGGTTCCACTAATAGAGTTATTAAGTGTTGTAATATCAGAAGACCAAGCGGCAGTTACACCATCTGCGGCGTAAACATCAGAGCTTAATTCGCTGATAGCTTGAGAGTTTACTGCAGGTCTTGGATCTTGTACAGCAATCCAGACTCCACTAACGAACACATAAGGCTTCATGTTATCATTGGTATCATACCAGATGGCACCTTCTACTGCATTTGCCGCTGAAGGTTCACTAGATTGCCTAAATACTACCATTTCAGGATCAGCAGTTTCTAGGGTACCTAGTCGTTCAGTAACGCCACCAGTACCACTAATAGAGTTATTGAGAGAAACAATATCCGAGGACCAAGCCGCTGTTACACCATCTGCGGCATAAACCGTAGATTCGAGGGTACTAATAGCGGAAGTGTTTGTAGATATGTCACCTTCCGTATCATCTACTCTACCGGATAAAGCAGTAATACTTCCCTGGTTGACAGAAACTCCAGATTCTGTAGATGCGACTCTTGATGTAAGTAAATCTAGAGCAGTAGACTCTGCCGCTAAATCCAAACCTAAATCGCTAACGGTTCCAGTGAGTAGGGTTAAATCATCTTGTACAGCTTCTACATCTTGCTCATTTTGAGTAACCCGAGAAGAAAGGGCGTTATCTGCAGTAGATAATACTTCTACAACGTGACTTATATCGTTTTCAATTTGAACGATATTTCCGTTTTCATCTTCAATAGCAGAACCTACTTCAAGGCTAGCTTCCCTTCTGAAAGTTAAATCATTCTGAAGTTCAGTGATATCCGAAGACCAAGCCGCTGTTACACCATCTGCCGCATAAACGTCAGACTCAAGTGCAGAAATAGCGGTTGAGTTAGCTGATATACGAGAATCTACCACCGCAACCCAAGCTGTTCCATTGTAAAAATAAGGCTTGTTATTATCATTACTATCAAACCAAAGAGCGCCTTCTACCAAGTCCGCGGTAGGTTCGTCATCCTGTACAAAAACTACCATTTCAGGATCAGCAGTTTCTAATGTCCCTAAGCGGTCATTAATGCCATTAGTGCCACTAATAGAATTAGTAAGACTAGTAATATCAGCAGACCAAGCCGCGGTTACACCATCTGCGGCATAAACGTCTGAAGTGAGTTCACTAATAGCATTTGAGTTAGCGTCTATTCTACTATCGTCGATTGCTACCCAATCCGTGCCATTGTATCTGTAAAGCTTGTTATTATCATCTGTATCAACCCATAAAGCGCCAGTAACTAATCCAGTAGTAGGCTCATCGTTTTGAGCAAAAACTACCATTTCAGGATCAGCAGTTTCTAATGTCCCTAAGCGGTCATTAATGCCATTAGTGCCACTAATAGAGTTATTGAGAGAAACAATATCCGAAGACCAAGCCGCTGTTACGCCATCTGCCGCATAAACGTCTGAAGTAAGTTCACTAATAGCAGTTGAGTTAATCCCAATACGGCTATCTTGAACAGGTTGCCAAACACTACCGTCCCAGATATAAGGCTTAAAGTTGTCATTTATATCATACCAGACTGCACCTACAATTGTAGTAGTGGGTGCATTAGATTGTCTAAATACAACCATCTCAGGATCGGCATTTTCAAGTGTGTTTACCCTTGAATCTAACCCGTCTGTACCGCTAATAGAATTGTTTAAAGCAACAATGTCAGAAGACCAAGCTGCAGTTACACCATCCGCGGCATAAACATCAGAAGCCAATTCACTGATAGCGGTTGAGTTAGCCCCTATTCTGTTGTCTTGAACAGGTTGCCATTGTGTGCCATCCCAGACATAGGGCTTAAAGTTGTCGTTAATATCAAACCAAAGCGCACCTTCAATTGTGGTAGTAGGCTCGTCTGACTGTCTAAATACAACCATTTCAGAGTCGGCTGTCTCTAGTGTTCCTAGACGGGAAATAATTCCACCAGTACCGTTAATAGAGTTATTAAGCGCTGTAATGTCAGAAGACCAAGCCGCTGTTACACCATCTGCGGCATAAACATCCGACTCAAGTGCAGAAATGGCAAAAGAGTTTGCTGTCGGTCTAGGGTCTTGAACAGGTTGCCATAAGCTTCCATCCCAAATGTAAGGCTTGAAGTTATCGTTCGAATCGTACCAAACTGCACCTACAATTGTAGTGGTAGGCTCGTCTGCTTGTCTAAATATAACCATCTCAGGATCAGCAGTTTCTAGTGTTCCTAAACGGTCATTAATGCCACCAGTACCGCTGATAGAGTTGCTAAGTACAGTAATATCTGAAGACCAAGCCGCTGTTACTCCGTCAACCGCATACACAGTAGAAGAGAGGCCAGAGATAGCGCTTGTATTAGCAGAGATGTCATTTTCAGTATCATCTACTCTACCGGTTAAAGAAGTAAGACTGCTTTGAGTAGCAGATATATCCCCCTCGTTAGTAGTTACTCTTGTAGTTAAAGAGCTTAACGCAGTAGAAGTAGCAGAAATGTTTCCTTCTGCAGTTGTTAAAGTAGATTGTAAACTAGAAATATCCGACGCATTAGCTGAAATCTGTGAGCCTTGCGATGTAGTAAGGGTTTCAAGGCTGTCAATAGCAGTTGAATTTCCCGAAATACCTTGGTTATTATCTAACACATCTGATTGTAGTTGTGTAATTTCAGAAGCACGAGCTTCCATATCTTGTTCATTTTGAGTAACTCTTGTATCTAATGCATTAGTTGCTTGAGAAGACAACGCTACTACTACGCTTAAATCATTTTCAAGCTCAACAATATTACCTAGCTCATCAAGGACAGTGTTGCCTATTTCCTCAGACACCTCATTTCTAAAAACAAGGTCAGCATTTAGAGTAGTAATGTCTGTTGCTTGAACAGTATTAACATCTTCGGTAGCAGTTACTCGAGTTTCTAAACTATCGATTGCACCAGCATTAGCAGATAATCCAGTATCAGGGTCGTCTACCGCTGTTTCTAATGCGGTAATTGCATTAGAGTTAGCCGTGATATCGCCGCCTTGTGCAAGAACTGTAGTATTTAGGGAACTAATAGCCCCTGCATTAGCCGCGACGCCAGTTTCGGCATCATTGACTGTAGACTCAAGTGCAGTAATGTCTTGAGAGTTAGCTAGTATGTCATCACCTTGCGTAGATACTGTAGTGCTCAGAGAATCGACCGCGCCTGCATTAGCCGCAACACCGGTTTCAGCATCATTGACTGTAGACTCAAGTGCAGTAATGTCTTGAGAGTTAGTTAGTATGTCGCCGCCTTGTGTTGATACTGTAGTACTTAAAGAACTAATAGCGCCTGCATTAGCGGCAACACCAGTTTCGGCATCATTGACAGTAGATTCAAGCGTAGTAATATCTTGAGAGTTGGTGGATATGTCATTTCCGTGTGTTGATACTGTAGTTTGTAAACTATCTACCGCACTAGAAACCGCATTAAATCCTGTTTCGGAATCATCAATAGTAGTTTCTAAATCAGTAACTCTTCCTGAGACAGTAGAAATATCATCACCCTGAGTTGATACTGTAGTATCAAGAACAGACAGGGCATCAGAAGTGGCTACAACACCAGAATCAACATCGTCAACTATAGCCGCCAATCTAGAGATTTCGTTAGCGTTAGATTGTCCTGTTCCGTCACGAATAGACAACCATTGAGTCCCATCCCAAACATAGGGGTGGTTACCGTCATCGCTATCATACCATCGAGAGTTGTCAGAAATGGGGTCAGGAACCCCGTCTACACCAGCCACTGGCGCATCATCTTGTAAGTAAACGTCTGCAGTAGCGGCAGTAATGTCTGTCACAGTATTTTGCAAACTATCTACTTGAGATTGTACAGTGGCAGTAGCAGAAGATGCGGCGTTTTCTGCATCTAAAATTGATTGGTTTAAGATACCTACCTGATCATCAAGGTCATCCTGAACTGCATCAATGCTTGCATTTAAGTTAGAAACAGAAGTATTTAGGGACCCTTGCACAGTAGAAATTTGACTGTCTACATAGTTAGTATTGTCTATGTCTCCAGCAATACGAGCGAGCTCTTCAATTTCTAAATCGTCTCTTACACTAACAAAATTGTTGTAAGCATCAAGTTCCGTATCTTTATAATAAGTTGCTAGATCGGATAGTGTAGAAGGAACAAATGCCCCAGACCCGTCTTCTCTTTCAAGAATTTCACCCGTTTCGACTTCAATAGTATTTAAATCTTGTTCAAGAGTAGCCACTGCAGTGTCTGCGGGGGTTACGTATTGTACTGACAATCCACCAAGAATGTTTGACCAAGGAGATTTTCTACCGTTAGCAGAAACAACTCTAATCCTAAAGTAAAGAACATCTGTAGGTCTTCCGGGGATATAAGTGAAGTTTTCGTTTCTAGTAGTTCCTATTTGAAACCAACCTTCTTCAACTTCGTCACCCAACTGTGCTTCTATTTCGTATTTTTCGAAAAGAGTAGCATCTTCCTGCTCTTGCCAACGTAAGAAAATGCTCATTGAGTCATTTATTACTTTGTATCCGTAAACAGTATCGTCGCTTAAATCAGCATCCGAAATTTCAGAGTCCGTCAATACTGGGGCTAAACTTTCAAAGTTAGCGTAGCTAGGCTCGGGGCTTAACTCTTCATCTCCTATATTCCACGCTAGGTCTAACGCATTAGTTTTAATAGCCTCAACTTTAATAGTCATTTGTGTAGTTAATTCTACACTTCTAACTAGAGCAACATCAGTAGAGGCAGTAAGTCCATTTACTTCAGAATTAAACTGAATGTAATCTCCCGGTTCTAGTGCATATCCTTCTGAAAACACTTCAAACTCGTAGACTACCGCTCTTCTAGATTCCCTTACTGTTTGTTCCGCTCTCGCAGTAGCATGATAAGGGTCTGAGATACCATCAACTGTTATGCTCGTGTTTAAAACAATATTCTGATCTTCAGTTAAATAAGTAGTATGGATAGTAGACCCTGTTTCAGGCCAAGTAGCTGTCGCTGTGTTAAAATTATCTTGCTCGTTAGAATACCTTACAGTACACTGATTAAGCTTAGTAGCATTGCTAGGGTATGTAACTTTTATTTCAGAGTTTTTTAAAATATCATCAGTAACTACAAGAGTATTAGCCGCGATAGTTTGTAACTCGGCGTTATCTGAAGGGTAAATAAGATTTAATTTATATTGGCCTTCAGAGTAAACCATGTCCGCATTGCCCATAGTAAACAATATTTGATCAACATTGTCTCTAACCGGGCTTGAAGGGTCCAGTGTGAGGTTACACTCGTAAAGAGGTAAGCCGTTTGCTCCAGTTACTATATTTTGCCAAAATGAAGAAACGTCTCCGGGAATAACAACATCATTAACTCCGGGGACAGTTGCACCATCAAGTCCTGTTATATTTGAGAAATTAACCCTAAGCTCGCCAGTAGAGGAATCTTGATATACGTTTGAAAAATTAAATTCATATTCAGAATCAGGAGAGATTTGAGCAGAGTTAGAAGCTGTATGAAATCTACCCGGACCTAAAGATTGAATTGCACTGACGGATCCGTACTCATCTATTAAATCTGAAGATTCAGTAAACCTAAAAAAGTTATTTCCCGCGTTAGAAGCTAAAGAACCTCCGTTGCTACCTCTCCAGACTTTGCCTTGTCTTTGAATAGCTCCCATACCAAGAGAAGTATTAACTCCCTGTTGGCATACCTGAGCCGCATCATAAAAAGACTTTAAGTTTAAAGCGGAAATAGGGAGTTGGGCACCATATTCAGCAGTTAAATAATCTAAAAGAATCCAAGCAGAGTTAGTAGTATAGACCTTAGTGCCTGTTCTAGAATAGGAGTAGCTATCTCCAGATTTTATCACTTGGCAAATTTTAAGACCTTCCAAGTAAACTTTAAGCTCAGGAATCCCTCCGAACTGAGGGTCATCTCTGTGCAAATAATATGCACCGGTAGCAAAACAAACATCTGTAAATGTGTTTGAGGAAGGAAAAAGGTTAGCGGTAGCCAGAGGGTCCGCAGTTCCGCCTTGTGTATTCGTGACTACTCGATGTCCGTATTTTTTGTCTCTTCTAAGCTCAGAATCGTTGTAGTCTAAATCATCAATCTCTACATGCTTGATACTATTAATTCCGCCTTGACAAAAAGCGTACTGGGCTATCAGAAATTCATTTCTAGACTTTTTAGGGTTTTGAGATTGATTCATTAAACCCATGGACCATACTTGAGTACCTGTAGCAGTAGTGTTGGCAAAGCTGTAATCGTGACGTACCTTGACGTCTGTAACAGTAGACCCTACCATTGTCCTACCATAACAGATAGGAAGAGAACGCGCTTCTCCTTTTAAAGTAAGTTCAAAGCCTTTACGAGCATCTGCTTCTCTTTCTGCTTTCTTTTTCATTTTACGTTGTTGAGTGTAAGAATGAACGGCTGATACTACAGCAATAACAGCGCTTACAACCCAACCGGCTGAAATCACACCTGTAAAAAGTATTAGTAGTGTTTCTAAAATCATGGTTTCTTACCCCATCTAATTTCAGTGGATTCTACAGCATTATGTATTTTATCAAAACAAGAATCCGTAGAATCTATATTTCTTTGAGTGTTCTTGTCTGTACGTCTATCTGTAGTTCTTTCTAGCGCTCCGAATGGAGAAGAGCATTCAATAATGGCTTCTTTTCTGCCATCTTCTACACTGCTTTCAATGAAGGTAGCATCAATGACTCCTTTGTATAATATATCTAAATCTGTGTAGTTTCCGCGAATCCCAAGCTGTACAGTAACAGGAGTTCCAGTAACTCCTTGCTCAAATAGTCCTTTATAAAAATCACTGTAGTCTAAAAGCTTAATTCTATAAACTTCTCTATCAAGAACGGAAGATAGTTGAGGAGGGGAGAATTCAGTCAAGCCTCCATCAGAAACATAAGTTTCACCTCCGACTTCTATATCAAACGGGAGGTTTGTTAATCGGATTGAGCCTGAACTAAACTCCATGTGTAAAATAAGATACGGCTTGGCAACGCTGTCAACTAAGCCAGTA
>JACLAC010009608.1_pt1 | contig 26377 bp, 23 predicted proteins | sample 8027881 | NCBI WGS metagenome assembly JACLAC01 (sample SAMN15725517, study PRJNA655200) | protist metagenome | isolation source: fluorescence activated cell sorting (FACS) single amplified genomes of... | place: Spain: Blaines Bay Microbial Observatory, Mediterranean Sea | collected 2016-01-19 | reverse complement strand
CTACAAGCCAGTAAATCAAGCCCTATGTATACGGCACCATCGGTCGATGTTTTACTGCTCAGCGAGCAGTATGAATCCGAGGCGTTGAGTCAGAATCTTGACGAGGGTAGCTACAAACTATTCCACATTTTAGATGCCACGGAATTCGTAGCTGCAAACAGCCAACGAACGTATGATTTTTTGTTTGGTTATCTAAACAGAAACAACCAGCAAGCTTTTAATACCGACTGGAAAAACTTGCGAAACATGCTGGATAATATCGAGGATTTTGACCTCCCTGCACTGCTGCTTTGTTGTGATTTTTCAAGTCAGCATAGCCACCCGCGCTACAAAATAGCCAGCGAGCTGATACAAGGCTTCGACCCCGAAAACCGTAAAAGACTCACCATCCCGGTTCGACAAACCAATCCGGTTGCTCGCCGAGGCAATGCATTATTAATTGGCTTTGATACTTCTAAGGCAACCGATAAATGGGTAAGAGCGGCTTTATTAGAAGAGCTTGGCCAAGAGGCTTGGTATTGCGACAGCTTAGAGGCAGGCCAGTGCTCAGCCCAGAGCGTCACACAAAGCGCGCCAGACTTAATTTTTATCAGCGCGTCTATTAGCAATGAACAAGCACTCGCGATACTGCTCACACTGAGCGATAACTTTTTAGATGAGAGCGATCAGCAAAGTGACCGCGAACCGGCATTGATCGATGTGCCCGGCATCTTTGTAATTAATGAAAGTGCTTCATCAGGGCGCTGCTTAGATCGCATTGCTATTGAAATAAAGCTCGGCTAGTAAGTCTATCCGCCTTGGCAACATTGTGCTTTAGGCTCCCCATTAAGCTGTAGGCACCATTACGCTGTAGGCACCATTAAGTTCTAGGGATTAGCATGATCCGAGCCAGCGGCCATAAAGCACCCAGAATCAATCACCTTAATTTTCTCTAAACGCTTTAGCTGCTTGAGCTGGTACTCGGCACTTTGCGCCGCCGATCGGTCGCCAATGGGTTGGGAAAAAACCATCTTTAAAGGTCCCTTACCCCTGAGCGCTTTAGCTGCCTTAGCTCCACCCTGACGGTGCTCTAACAGACGTCTTGCAGGGTCAGTTGAAATACCTGTATAAAAACGACCATCCGCACACTCAATAATATACAAAGACCACGTAGGCGCTTGGTTTATATCCGCCATTAACGGCTCGCCGACGGCTGCAGGCACAACTGCCAATAATCTTGCGCAGCAATACTCTGGTTGTCGCGCGGCGAATTATTGTGCGGCAACTCAAACCGCCTCACTTTTTGTTCGGATTCTAATTTAAGCAGGTGCGCCAGCAATGAGTAACAGGCAATAGGATACAACCGGCTATCAACATCGCTATAAACAATCTGCACCAAGTCTTTAATATTTATGCGCTCACTGGCTTGCTCAGACGTTGCAAGGCTATCTAGTACCTTCTGCTCGCGACCTAATCGATGTGCGATCAAATAATCAAGGACCGTCAGTGGTTCAGGCATCAAGTCGCCGTGAGCCGGAGCTATAACGCTCAGCGGATAAGTCGCTAGACGACGCAGTGACTCGATGTATTGCGCCATATCACCTTGCGGCGGCATAATCACAACGGTAGAGCCATTCATAATGTGATCGCCAGCAAGCAGCATGCCATTATCTTCAGCCACGCCACCTTCAACCATAAAACAAAAATGATTATCAACATGCCCAGGCGTATGAATAGCGCGAAGATTACAGTCACTAAACTTGAGTAGCTCGTTGTGCTTGAGTAACACATCAGGAGTGAAGGTGGCATCTTGCAACGCAATATTACTCGATACTAAACCATACCTAGGTGCCGAGGTCCGTGCAGCGAGCTTAGCTGCCGCAGGCGAGTGATCGCTGTGAGTATGAGTCACTAAGATTGCCTCAAGCCGACCGTCGACCTGTTTTAATATGGCCTCGATGTGTGAATCGATAGCTGGCCCTGGATCCACCACAACAAATCTATCGCGCCCAAGAATGTAAGTATTGGTTCCAGCACCGGTCATCGGCCCGGGATTGGGCGCCGTAATACGTCGAACATTTTGCGTGAGTACCTGCACATCATTCATCTACAAGCCACTCTTGCCACGCTGAGCAAAAAAACACGCCTAACCATTGAAAGACGGCACCTAGTTACAATTGTCGATTGCAACGACTGAATCAACATCGGCTTCATAATCGACTCCATCAACTTCAAAACCGAACAGGTTCATAAACTCTTTTTGGTATCCAGAAAAATCCGAAATATCGAGCAAGTTTTCAGAGGTTACCTGTCCCCAAAGCTCTTCAACCGCTTGCTGGACATGCGGTTGCAATTCTTTTTCATCCACACGTAAACGACCCTGTTCATCGAGTGGCGAATCCTGTGCATACAAGCGATCGGCTAGCAGAGTATAAATTTGCTCGATACAACCCTCATGGGTGCCGTCTAGTTGCATTATTTTAAACAATAACGACAAATAGAGCGGCATGATAGGAATAGCCGAACTAGCCTGCGTCACCACCGCTTTGAGCACTGCTACGCGCGCATCACCGCCTAGAGGCGCTAACTGCTTCCGAATAGCCAATACTCGATTATCTAAATCCTGCTTAGCTCGACCAATCGTGCCATGCCAATAAATATCCCAAGTCACTTTATCGCCAAGATAAGTATAAGCCGTTGTTTTCGCGCCGGGTGCCAAGACATCAGCCGCCGCCAATGCATCCATCCACATTTGCCAATCTTCGCCACCCATCACCGCTACAGTATTCGCAATTTCTTCTTCAGTAGCAGCGGTAAGCGTGACATCTTGAATCACCTTCTTATCGGTATTAACGCCTCGCTGGGTAACATCCTTACCAATAGGCTTTAACGTCGAGGTAAAGACCTCACCGGTTTTCGGGTGCTGACGGCGCGGCGAGGCAAGGCTGTAAATAACCAAATCAATCTGACCCAGGTCTTCCTTAATGGCAGCAATTGCCTGCTGTTTTATTTCATCAGAAAATGCATCGCCATTAATGCTACGCGCATACAGTCCTTCGGCCGCGGCAAATTCGTGAAATGCTGCAGAGTTATACCAGCCAGCCGTACCCGGCTTTCTTTCAGTGCCCGGCTTTTCAAAAAACAAACCCAGCGTACTCGCCCCGCCAGCAAAGGCTGCTGATATCCGCGAGGCAAGGCCATAGCCCGTAGAAGATCCGATAATCAAAACGCGCTTTGGCATTGCCGCAATGGGCCCGCGTTCTTTCACGTAATCAATTTGATTCTTCACGTTTTGGCGACATCCCTCGGGATGAGTGGTGACACACATGAAGCCGCGAACCTTAGGCTTAATTACCATAATCAAAAAATCCTTGGAAATAAAATGGAGCGCAATTCAATACGCCGTCTTAAAAACCCCGCCAATGCGAGTGCTCGCCTCTAAAAACAAGGTTAATCGACTCAATGCAGGCTACGAGCAATCATCTAGGTCGAACCCTTTAGGTGCCACAAGCATTGGATGCCATTGAACGGGTGCATTATAATGCGCTCCGTCAGTTATAACAGCCACAAAAATTGCGCACCGCGTATTCAGGAAACTTATGTCAGAACCCAAGGGCCCGGCCTCCCCCACTATCGTTGATCAACCCATTCAACCCCTTCGCTATGCCACACAGACCCGTTGGGTTGATGCTGTGATGGCCGATTTTGATACGTTTATGCAAGACCATGCCGCTGCCGAAAAGAAGGCTTCGGGCATGGCTATGTCGATGATTTCACACTACCCTGACCGTACTAAACTCGTTGAGGCAATGTCAGAGCTTGCGGTAGAAGAGCTGAGCCACTTCCGTGAAGTCGTGCGCTGGATACATCGAAGGGGTAGCCGGCTGGCTGCCGATCAAAAAGACGCTTATGTGGTGGGCTTTCGCAAACATATCAGACAGGGCAAGGATATTTATTTTTTAGACCGCTTAATCATTGCCGGAATCATTGAGGCGCGAGGCTGTGAACGATTTGGCTTAGTGGCTGATGCGCTTGAGGACGGCGCGCTAAAGCGCTTCTACAACGGCATCGCACGCTCAGAACAACGACATCTTTCACTATTTGATACACTGGCCAAGCATTACTTTAACTCAGCCGAAGTCGACGAACGAACAGACACATTGCTTGATGTAGAAGCAGAAATCATTGCCAACTTACCCATATGCGCCGCGCTGCATTGAACTCCACCGCCGCTGCATGCCGGCAGGCGACTCACACACTACAGGTTGTTATTACAACGTGAGTCCGCCCTCCGCTGCCACAGAAAAATACCTAGCTCTATATGCCGAGGCAGAAGCACACTATGTTGTCTCATGCATCCCTAATGGGGTGCACTATGACAATTGCCTGTGTATTCCTGCTTTTGATGAAAATGCCGAGTTGCTAACCCGTCTAGCGCTATTCGCAAAAAGCCATCTCAAATGCCTATTCATCTTGGTCATCAACCAGCCTGCGCGTATTACTGCTGCCAGTAAAGCCAACCTAGCACTCGTTGCCACTATCGAAAAAAAACTCGTAAAGCAGCAAAGCCATCAAAACCTTAACCTTTATGCGCTCAACGACGCCAACGACTTGCTGGTCGTTGATCGATATACTCAGGGAAATCAAATACCCAGCTTACAAGGCGTCGGTCAAGCAAGAAAAATAGCTGCAGATATCGCGCTTCGTTTAATTGCCCTAGAGCGAATTCGCAAGCCTTGGATCTTTTGCACCGATGCCGATGTGACCCTTCCTGCCAATTATTTTTCGGCAGCAAATGATAAAAACAAAAGCTCAACAAACAACATAGCCGCTTATTTATTTCCCTTTCAACACGTCGCTGAGTCTGAAGGCGCCGATAAAAAGCTCACATCGGTCACGCATCTCTATGAGCGCCGCATCAATGCCTATACCGCCGGCTTAGCCTTCGCAGGGTCGCCTTATGCCTACCACACTCTGGGTAGCACTTTATGCATTTCAGCCTCGCACTACGCCGTGGTGCGAGGCTTTCCTCGGCGTTCAGCAGGTGAAGACTTTTACCTCCTGAACAAACTACGCAAAACTGGCGAGATCGCCTTACTGAGCCAACCTGTTATTTTTATTGATGCTCGTCAATCCACACGAACACCATTCGGTACAGGCGCCGCAGTCAAGACAATGCTTAGTGAAACTAACGACGAGATGGCCGTATTTTATCATCCAGTATTATTTGGTTATTTAAAAACGCTTTTACAATGGTTCTCGCATTTGAGTGCAACCTGCGCCGCAAAAAAGGTGCCCATTTCAGCTAATGATTGGCAACTAAATTTGCGCGAATTTGGTCTTTTAGCAAACCAAGATGTTGCTCAGCTAGAGGCTATTGAAGAAAGCCTAAACGCCTTGGATTTTTCGCGAGGTTTTTCGCACTGTCTTAAGCAGACAAAAACAGAGCTGGAATTTTCAAAACAGTTGTTTTATTGGTTTGATGCCTTCCGAACGTTAAAATGGCTGCATCATCTTCGCGCTAGTAACATCGCACTGAGCAACCTCAATGAAGACGAGTTTATTAAGCAGTGGTATTTGCTCGACAAAAAACATACCATTTAAGAACAAAAAATATCAAGAATAAGAAAAGTGGCAAGGTCAATCGCTAACTATTCTTTTGCCTAGCCGGCGGGGGTGCGCCAATATGTGGCTGGTTGCGTTCATTGGCTAGATCAATTTGTTTCTGACGCTCTGCAAAACGCGCCTTTTGCTCATCAGATGACTCGTTGTAACACAGCGGACAACACACTCCACGAACATACTCAGACGCTTGCTTAAGTTCTTCAGTGATTGGGCGACGACAGCCATGGCATTGGTCGTATGAACCTGGTTTAAGGTCATGCTGCACAGTAACCCTATTGTCAAAGACAAAACATTCGCCACTCCATAAGCTTTCATTCTCTGGGACTTTCTCGAGGTACTTTAAAATCCCGCCTTTAAGATGATAAACATCAGTAAAACCCTGCTGCAATAAATAAGCGGTCGATTTTTCACATCGAATACCACCGGTGCAATACATAGCAACTTTTTTGTTTTTAGACGGGTCAAGATTTTCTTCTACGAATTTAGGAAAATCACGAAATGTTTTAGTCTGCGGATTGATTGCTCCAGAAAATGCGCCAATTTCTGCCTCGTAGTCATTACGCGTATCAATAATTGTCACATCGGGGTCAGAAATAAGCGCATTCCACTCTTCTGCCTCGACATAGCTCCCGGTTCTATATTGAGGATTTATATCTGACACACCAAGAGTTACGATTTCTTTTTTTATTTTCACCTTCATTCGATAAAAAGGAATATTACTATCTAACGATTCTTTACAATCTATGTCAGCAAAGCGTGCATCTAAACGCAAGTAGGCCAATACAGCATCAACCCCTTGACGACTGCCGGCTATCGTGCCGTTAATTCCTTCGCTTGCCAGTAATAACGTGCCCCTTACTTCAGCGGCGATACACGCCTCAAGTAGCGGTTCACGCAGCGCGTGATAATCATCCAACTCAACAAACTTATACAATGCCGCCACGACCACAGGTGTGCAAGAATCGTCATTCGTGGTGGGTGAAAATGATGCAATATCAGACATAAAAAATACAACGCCCTCTAGCTAAAGCGCGTACTGCCTCCTAAACAATCGGGTGACGTTGGAACTTGTGCTGAATGCTTGACCCATTCATCCGGCGAATAGGTATGCAATGCTAAGGCATGAACTGGCCCATCTAATTCTTCGGCTAGCTCTTGATAAATTCGCTGATGCCTCGCAACTGGACGAATGCCAACAAAGCTCTGAGCCACAATGGTCACTTTAAAATGCGTTTCAGAATTTTCTGGAACTGCATGCATAGCACTCTCATTAACCACATCAAGATAGTCAGGTTGCATAGCCTGAATTAACTTATGAATAATTTTTTGCTGCACTAACATGTTTGAGCATGCCTCACTACGAATAAGCCTTCTGACAGCTAATCGTACGCTAAAAGAATCGACTATAGAAAACCTCAACACCAAGAAGCCATTGACTTCCCTTCCTAAGTTTTTAACCTTTCCTAACCCTGTGACCTTTCCTAACCTAGCGTCAATACTCCCCTAAAACACAAGGCTTAAAGAGGACTAAATAACAGACCACGATGAGTGCACATATTTTAGCGCAAACAAGGCTTTTTAATGACTCCCAGCTAGTGTAATCGCTATAATTTACCAAAGCAGACTGTATTTTCGTCGCCAGGATTGAGGTTTGGCAACGTTCGCCAATCTGCCGTAAGGTGGAGCCGTGCTCGTCCATGATCCAATCAATGCATAATTTAATGCCAAACTTAACGCAAAGCATCTTAATTTATGACTGATAACAAGACGGTAAGACGATTTGATATTATCTTCGACGGCAACACCGTCGACGGTATTGCCGACAGCGAAGTAAAGCACAATCTTCAGCAATTACTTGCCGCTACTGAAACTGAAATAGAGCGTTTATTTTCGGGGCAAACCATCGCCATCAAAGAAAATCTAGACCGCCAAACGGCCACTCAACTCCAGCAAGCACTCATGCGAGCAGGAGCAAAAATTCAATTAGTCCTGCATCGCCCATCAGCAGCAAGCCCAGCGGCACTAGCAGAGGAAGTCAATAGCTGGCAGTCAGACCACACTACATTCGAGGTGATGCCAGCGGGCACGGCACTCTCAGAGACGAGCACCATAAGCGCAACCGTCAGCACGATTGATACCCAACACTTACAAACGGTCGACCAGGCACGCTCAGGAGCGGCGATCTTCGAGGTGCAAGCAAACAATACTATTGGCACCGAATCTAGATATCCTCGACTCACCAACATTCAACTTAACAGCAGCTTGGGCCTAGCTGAGCCTGGCACATTGCTTGAAGCAGTCACTCCACACACAGAGGAGTATATTGAGACGGATCACATTGAACTGGCCGAGCCGATACAAAGCTCTGCTAATGAGGTAATCAGCTCAATGGGAGGGCCCGACGCAGATACCGGTCTCACAGCAAGCACTTTTTCAGTCAGCAGCCTAGGGGCAGACCTTCTTCAACCGCATGAAAAAAAGCCGACCATCGAGGCTACTATCGACACATCACAATTATCTATAGTCGAGTAATCTAGCCCGCACTCGTTCTAACTTATTGTGCCTCAAGAACATAACCTGCACCGCGCACAGTGCGCAGCAGGGGCACATCGAAGTCTTTATCAATTTTTTGCCGCAAGCGACTGATGTGAACATCAATTACGTTAGTTTGCGGATCAAAATGATAGTCCCATACATTTTCAAGCAGCATGGTCCGTGAAACAACTTGACCGGCATGACGCATCAGAAACTCTAACAAACGAAACTCTCGAGGCTGTAACAGCAGTTTCTTGCCAGCTCTCGTCGCCTCATGTGCCAATAGATCAATTTCCAAATCAGCTACAACCAAGCTTGTCACCCGACTATCCATTTGGCGACGACGCACCAAGGCCTGAACCCTGATATACAATTCGTCAAAATCGAATGGCTTGGTTAAATAATCATCCGCGCCTATCGTCAAGCCTTGGACGCGGTCGTCAACATGACCCAGCGCACTGAGGACTAGGATAGGTGTGATATCACCAGCTTCGCGCAGCGTATTAATAATGGTTATGCCATCAACTTCTGGCAACATTCTATCCACAATTAATGCATCATGACTTCCCGTACCAGCCAGCTGCAGACCCTGCGCGCCATCAGCCGCATGAACAACGCTATCGCCTTGCTCAGCAAAGCCCCGAGAAATAAAATCGGCCACGCTGGCGTCATCTTCAATGAGTAAAATTTGCATTTCAATCAAGTCCTTAATAGGTGCGCTATTCAAAGTTACACAAGGCCGCCATCACTTGTCACCGCACAGTTAATGCACAATGCTTCCAAGCCTGGCAGACACACAAGCGGCTGTATATTACTGCTGCGAATTTAGATGATAAAGCAGTTATACCCATCTTAGTATTGCAAGACGTTCATTTAACAGTCGATAATAGATCACGAAGTCACAGCTGACACGACAAAGCCGGTTTAAACAGCGCTCATTTGTTGATTATGCCTCGCAAGAAAAAGCTACTGCCAACCATACATTTTTTAACCCACAAACGCACCCGAGTTAACCATGAATACCACGACCAACGAGCCTATCGCAGGACTGGGCAGACGCCTGTTTGCGATGGTTTATGATGTTTTACTTCTCCTTGCACTACTATTTTGCGTGGCGGGCGCCTATTTCACGGTGTTAACCGTTATTGAGGGGAACACAGCAGCCGTCGCAAGTATCGGCGCTGCAAGCACAGGCGATATAGTGCATGAACTGGAAGTCGTAGAGCCTGGCTGGCTTTTCTACCCGCTTATGCTGTCGGTTTACTGCGGATTCTATTGCTATTTTTGGTTCCAATCAGGCCAGACTTTAGGTATGCGGGCATGGAAAATCAAACTCGTTGCCGCAGATGCTCCCCACCCCTCCCTCAGTCAATTATGCTTGCGCATGCTAACTGCAGTATTGTCGATAGGCTTTCTGGGGTTGGGCTATTTAACGCTAATAATCAATCGAGATGCAGGCACGTGGCACGATCGCTTGTCCAAAACACGTATCGTATCCTTAGCCTCCAAAGCCTCTTAACGGGGCAGACACACGCTTTCAATAATGAGCTTGTGCTAACGAGCCTTGTTAAGCATAAAAATGCCAGCGAACACACACAAAAGAATAGGGAGCAAAACGGCAAACAATGGCGAAAAACCATAAATCAAACTTGCCGGCCCCAACAAGTTTTGCGTGAATTGAAATGCGATTCCCACCACAATACCCACAAAAACCCTAAACCCCATAGTCGCTGAGCGCAGTGGTCCAAAGACAAACGACAGTGCTATCAATACCAAGCCAAAAATAGCCGCAGGCTGTAAACATTTTTGCCAAAATGCCAGCTGATAAGGCCCTGCATCTAATCCTTGTTCCTGCAAATAATCGCTGTAATAAACCAAGCTTTGCATTGCCAACTCACTGGGCTCATCGACCAAAAAAGCTAATGATGCTGGCGTCAATGTGCTGCTCCAGATGAGTGTTGTAAGGTCACGGGTACGTATCGCTGATTGATTAAATTCAGTATCTTTTACATCTTCAAGTAGCCATTGCTCTTTTTGATAAGTCGCCCGAGTCGCTGTGCGTGCTCTGCTCAGCTCGCCGTCGGAAAATTCAAATAATGTTACGCCATAGAGCACTCCTCCTGGCTGCACCACACTAAAGTGCATAAAGGTATCGCCCTCACGATGCCATAGCCCTGTCCTACCCGACACCATTGAATGTGTTGAGCCCCAGAGCTTTAAATCTTTATGCGTTTTAGCCCAGCGATCGGTAGTTGGAGCCACAAATTCTCCTACCAGCATTGAAAAAATAATGACTAAAAAAACCGGCCTAAAAGCATACTCAGCAAGCTTAACTAACGAGATTCCGCTAGCTCGCATGACCACAATCTCACTACTGCTAGCCAATAGCCCCATACCGACCAAACTACCGATCAACGCCGCCAAAGGCACGTACTCATTGATACTTCCGGGTACTGTTAGCAAAACATAATAAATGGCCTGAACAAAGGTATAAGCCTCACGAAGATCGCCTAACTGATCGACGATAGCGGCAATAAGGTCAAGGCCCAACACTAATAAGAAAACCAACAAAATACTTCCGCCGACGGTAGCGGCGATGTAACCACTGAGTTTATTCACACCAGCGAACCTCCGTGACCCACAATATCATTGGCTTATCCGCCATTTTCTTCACCGGGTATGTCTCGGTTGAGGTTGTTCAACTGTGTGCTTTGGCTTTTAATGCGAGAAATAAAACGGCTAAAACTATCGAAATAATTGAGTATTAGTGCAAAAATTAAAAACACTACATGCATCAACCAAAGCATCGCCACACTTAGCTGGTCGCTCTCGATAAAACTCCGCACGCCAGACAAGGCAATAATATAAATAAGGTAGAGCAGAATCGCCGGTAGCATTTTGGTATAACGCCCTTTACGCCTATCGGTTTTGCTCAAAGGGACCGCAAGAATAGCCACAACAATAACCGTGGCCGGTAACGAAAAGCGCCAATGCAATGCAGCCTGATGAGATAATTTTTCTGAGGCGAAGACATGCAGCGTGGGTAAGGCATCGATTCGTAACTTGACCTGCTCTGCCTCTCGTTTAACACGCATTTTTTCTGCATAAGAGCCAAAGTGCGTCAGTTGATAATCTTTGTTTCCTATTACGCCTTCGTACATGGTGCCGTTCACCAGCTTGATATAGAGCGTACTAGGGTCCTCTGTTGGTAAAACCTCACCTGAGTCGGCATGCACTAAAGCAATACTCCCATCATTGCGCTGTTCGACCAATAACACCTCTTCAAACGAGTGCTTGCTGGGTAAACTTTTAACGTAAACTACGCTACTACCATCGCGGTCGGTTTGAAATTTCCCCTCGCGAAATAACGCTAAACCGTGAGAACTGCGGGACTGTTCGAAAAGTTGATCGACCTTAGCCAAGCTAGCCGGAGCAGCCCACAGCGTAAGAAAAGCAACTAAAGTACTCACAAAGGCCGCTGGTACGAGGGTGATCAATAGAATTTTGGTTCGACTGACCCCGCAGGCACTCAATACGGTCATCTCACTATCGACATACAAGCGTCCATAGACCAGCAATATGCCAACGAACAGTCCCAATGGAATAATCAGCGGGAGGAAGTCTGGAATGCGAAACAGGACTATCTCAAAAACTAAATCAGGAGCGAGGTTGCCGGTGCTAGCTTGCGTAAGATACTTGGCGAGCCTGCCGCTGGTCACAATGAGCAATAGCACCACGGTGACCCCAAGCGTGGCCTGCAAAACACTAATGCAAAGATAACGAAAAAGCAGCATGAACACTCGAAAGCAAGAAACAATTGGGTTCGCATCTTTGTCGGTTCACAACAGCAAAGTAGACCACTTCAGAAGCATGTCGACATGCGAAAACTTACGTTACACCAGCGTGACCTTTATCGCCACAGCAATGCTGTGAGAGCCTGTGTTATACCTTACTTTTTACCGCGTTTTACGGGCTGCAAGACTCACCCTGCCGGTGCTGGTCTAAACAAGCCAATGAGTTACCTGCCCCTCAATAGGTGACTCGGATAGCCGGTAACGCGAACAATAAAGAGCCAATAAATTACAATTAGGCAAAGAGTGCTCAATAATCGATCGATTTGAAGGCCTTTCCTGATACAGCTGCTAAGCTCCTTGCATAGCAGAGGTGGAAGTTCGTTGTTGCTATGGATCCAGGTCTGATTTAATTTTAAGGGCGCCCATGCGGCGCTCTTTTTTTGCCTCAATCCCCCCTAAATAAGTTATCCCTTTTCTCAGCATCGCAAAATAATTAAACATTCAGCACCCTTCGTTCACCCCCGAAAATGCGTAAACCGACTAAACATCGTTGTTTGATAAGCATTATCGCAGTCCGTTTAGCATTCCAACATTAAGCGATTACGGCTTAACTCACGAAGAATCCAAGCGCGACTCGCTGTGAAATCGTGATGTAAAACGCATTACGACAATCAAAGTTACTACCAGATCACACTCTGAGTAGATGTACACATAACAATCGAAAAAAGTTCATAGACTTCAAAGTATTACCTGTTCAGCAGATTGCTTTTTACTCCATTGGGTTACTGTTCATGAAGTCGATTCCAACTTTTTGCAAATTAAACCGTACTTGCCGCCAACTGGGAGCCGCATCCGCCTTAAGCGTGCTCTTAATGGGCTGCAGCGACTGGGACTCAAATAATACCAGTACGGCAAATAGCAACGAAGAAACGTTGGCAAATAGGGCCTCATTGTCGTTAGCGGTGGAGAACAATGACAGCACTGCCCCAAGTATCACCATCAATGGTGCAGGAATTAAGGGGCCCTTGGCCAACGCTGAAGTTGCCGCTTATTTACTAGACCCAAACCAAATGGACCTCAAGGGGCAAAGAATTTCGCTAGGGCTTACTGATGCACAGGCCCGCCTAGACTTATCTGTTCCCGCTGAGTATGCCGGACAAGGCCCATTTTTAATTGAATACTCCGGTGGCAACGAACTGAACGGTGAGACACCTTCAATTAGCGTGTTAACGACCATGCTAACCGACGAACAACTTAGCAATGGCACAGCGGTTTATGCCACTCCACTAACATCGTTTGTTATTGATCATGCCTATCAAATTGCAGATCGCTCTAACCTACCCTCGAACCCCATTCAAGACGGTTTACTGGGTGACAATAATGGCACTGTCTCTCTTCAAGAATTTTTAGCCGCGGTGCAAACCTCAGCCAACGCAATGAAGTCAACTTTAGGCTTAGGTCTGCTCTCTGAGCAAATGGATATTTTCACTACCTCGCCTTTGCTTGATGGAAGCCAAAGCTCAGATGAATCTTTCGCAATACGCTTTACCAACGAAGTATTTGCCGCGCTAGTTGCCAAAGTAGCTACCGCAGTAAGTAATAGTGCTTTGCCAATCGGCGGCACAACTGTTGTGAAAACGTTAGCTCAAGATTTTAGCGATGGCGTTTTTGACAGCATGGCATGGGTAAATGATGATGGCATAGCTGCGCCAATTGTGACGTTTGCCGATGTCAATATCGCCAGCATTTTAAAAACGGATCCAGAGCAGCTCACTATTCCGAGCACTAGCACGGCAATAGCAGACCTAAGACAATTTTTAATGGCAGAAGCCAGCCTTCTCGACCTAAATACACCTATTGAGCCCAGCCAAACGATCGTTCCTGAGCCCTTGTTAACGACAGTATTTGAGGTGCCGGAATTACCGCCCACAGTATTACCCGTGGATCCTGTTATTGAAACGCCTGTCGTGATCGAGCCTGAGCCTGAAGCGCCTGTAGTGATCGAGCCCGAACCAGAAGCTCCTGTCGTGATCGAGCCTGAACCAGCTTTCAGCAATGTATTGCTCGACTGGGTGGTACCCACTACTCGCGAAGACGGGTCTGTATTGCCATTCAGCGAAATAGCCAGTTATGAAATCTATTACTATGCAGACGACGGAACTACTAACGGCGCCACCGTTAGTGTTACAGCAACGAGCGATACTGGTACATTGATAACGAGCTTTCAGCTGAACGACCTAGCCGAAGGCGACTACTTCTTTTCTATCGCAACCGTTGATACACAAGGCAATGTGAGTGAGTTTGTCGAACCGATTCCACTGTCGATCTAAACAGCTGAACGTTAAAAAGGGGCTAACCAAAATCGCCCCTCACTTGACTAACTGCGCTTACCGCGAAAATAGTTAGGCACTTCCTCAATGTTTTGCAGCTGACGCCGCAATAAATCTAGCCCAACGGCCGTAATCATAGTTTGAAAACGCCTCCGAGCAACACCGTAGCAAAATTTCTCGACCTTGAGATTGTCGCTACTGCCCCAAGCAATCCAGACAGTGCCTACAGGTTTTTCGTCACTGCCACCGCCAGGGCCAGCAATACCGGTCACTGCTATAACAAAGTCAGCGGCACTCAATCGCAGCGCACCGTGAGCCATGCTCAGTGCCACATCACGACTAACCGCCCCTTCGCGCTCCAATACTTCAGTAGGAACCTCCAATACGCGATGCTTCATGGCATTCGAATAGGAAACAATCCCCGCATCAAAAACATCAGACGCACCGGCCACTGAGGTAATTTGAGCAGCGATTGCGCCTCCGGTGCATGACTCTGCCAGTGTCAATTTTTGACCCTTGGCTTTTAACAATGAAACCACTATTTCAGCTAAAGTCTCATCATTTTCGCCAATGATATAGTTGCCAAACAACGCCCGTAGCTGATGCTCACACTGGGCGCGCAAAGGTAATGTCTCATCAGAATCAACTTCAAGTTTGAGTTCAAGCAGTGGCAGACCGGCTCTAAAACCAATCTGCACTTGCTCAGGCCAACTTGGAATATCATCGACGACTCTTTGTTGTACTTGAGATTCACCAAGCCCAAATATTTTCAGTCGCCTTATCAAACGCGCCTTAGCATCAGGAAATTTCTTGTGCAAAGCCGTAATAACATCGCCGGCAAGCATAGCCCGCAATTCACTTGGCACCCCGGGAGTGGTTAAAATTGTGCATCCATCATAATCGACCTCAAACCCCACCGCACTGCCCACTGGATTAGCAAGGACATGCGCACCAGCTGGCAGCAACGCTTGCTTAAGATTGGCCTGGTTCGAGGTATAGCCACGCTTAATACACCATTCGTCTAGATGCTTACGCGCATCCGGATGCTCAACGAGTGGCAAGCCACAAAGAGAGGCAACCACCAACGACGTTAAATCATCGATTGTAGGGCCTAGGCCGCCATTAATAATAATGACTGAGTATCGGTTAGCCAATTGTTTCAGCTCTTCAATCAGTAAACTCTGACTGTCGCCCACTGTTACCTTATGCACAACATCAAAGCCATCACAGGCCAAACGCTGAGCGATCATCGCTGAATTGGTATCAACGGTATCGCCGGTCATCAATTCATTACCGGTTAAGAGCAAAGCAATATGCAAAGTGATTCCTCAATGAAAATTAACTAACAGGTTGACATGGAGCATGAGTACTCCATTTCATGAAGGCACAGGAGCATACGAGTTATGCCTTCGAACTTACGTTTTCTTTAATGCTCATTAGTGCTTTGCCGTGCACTATCGGTTGATGGCGCTTGTAAACCTGCCACCATGAAATCTATCAAATTTCGCGTACGCCATTGCAACGCTTCGCTATCAAGCTCGATAGTATGCTTACGTCGCGCCTCATCCCATTCAGCAACAGAGCTGACAGTCTGGCGGCCCATCAACTGTAATCGCAAATGAATAACTCTTACGGGTAAGGGCGCCAAGGTTTTTATGAGCAGTGAGGTAATGTCATGTAATGCACGCGCCCTCACCTTGTTTTTTGCAAACAGCTCTCGCCCTGCTTGATACGCATACAGCTGAGCCAACAGTGAAACATAATAGGTGTCTTCAATGGGCTTCAGTAATTCACTAGCAAATGGCTCAATAAAAACTTCTACCAGCTTACGTGTACTAGGCAGCCTAGATTGACTCTTAAGATGCTGCAAACGCAACAAGCGCTGCTGATTGACCGGAGTCACTCGGTAATCAAGAATCGCCTCAATTAATCCCTCGCGATTGTTAAAATGGTATTGCAGTGCCGAGTTATTCTTTTGACCCGATGCACGCGATATCATTCGTGTAGAAACACCTTCTAAACCATGCTCAGCTATCAGTTGCTCGGCACAACATAATATTTTTCGAGCGGCTAAACCGAGCGGCTGCGCATCAACTAAGCTCGCTGTTTTATTCAATGGATAACCCCAACCTTATACCTATACAGAGTCCACAGTGCTTAATTACACTCTATACCCGACCAATTAGCCCTATATATACCTATCGTAGCGCGTTAATGAACTGTGCATCCAACGAGGCAGTAGTATAACGCAGAAATCAAAACACCTACCTCTGTCGCCCACTGTAAAATCTGCCACACTCACAAACACCCAAAAGCAAGCAAAAAGTAGCCGCCGCTCCTCGCCATCATTTAGGCTAGCCTCGGCCTCTGCGGCAAGCTAATATGTGACTGCTACGATTCACCAAAATCTTAATAATCTGGCTTAACGCTTATGCAAGCACAACCTCTCAGCAAACAACTTTACACGCTGAACAAAAAATGCTGCTGAAGATACTCCTGATTAGTGTTGGTAGCTTTGCGGCGCTCTATTTTTATAGCTCACTACGCATTAAAGAATTCGCCGCGTTAGCTGCACGCCAACATTGCAAGCAAGCAGGCGTTCAGCTTCTAGATCAAAGCGTCAGTGTGGAAAAAGTACGCATCATAGCCACTACGAATGCCAATCATCGTCGCAGCTTAGCTATTGTGCGGCAGTACTCATTTGAGTTCACATCAACGGGCGATGAACGCTATGCCGGAGAGATCATTATGCAGGGCGCTCGAATTACGCGTATTCAGCTGCAGGCCCACCGTATACCTGATGAATAATCTATCCAGCCTACGTCACTGGTCGTTCGCTCAATTACTCAACCCAACCACACTCAACCCAACCGAGCCATGAGTCATCCGGTTTTTCATATGATAGAAAACAACTTATTAGCCGATGAACGCACTCCCCTAGGCAACCCCATGCAACTCAGTTTACCTTTGCTGAATGACGATAGCCCAACCAAAAAAATAGCGCCGTCAGTGACCTCGCCGTCACCCACTTCTGCTGCGGATAAAATGCCAAGCAACATTGATTACACCGATTACCAACTAATTCGTAGTAAGCGTAAAACGCTTGCTGTTAGTGTTCTTGACGGAAAAGTTACCGTGCGCGCCCCCTTTCGCATGCCCAACTATTTGATCGCCACTTTTATTCAAGAAAAATCAAACTGGATCAATAAACAAGTTACTCGACAGCGCGTACAACTGACTCAAACTTTAGAAATTGTTGATGGTGCGCAGGTTAGGGTATTAGGGAAGACTTGCTACATAAACATAGAACACAGCATTCGAATACCTCGCCGCAAACGAGCTAATATACTGCTACGAGAAAACCAGCTCTTCATACGACCTGCGGCTGATGCGAGCAGCAATTCCGAAATATTTCATGCTCAGGCAAGAAAGTTGTTTTGCCAATGGTTAAAAGCGCATGCTAGTGCCTACATGGTAACGGCCACCCATCAACTAGCCAGAGCAATGGGCCTATTCGATAAACTAGGCGCCATTAATTATCGCTACACCCGCACCAAATGGGGCCATTGCACCAGCGAAGGCAACATCCAATACAATCCATCCATTAGTTTAGCGCCGCTTTTCGTCATCGATTATATTATTGCTCATGAAGTTTGCCACTTGCGCCACCGCAACCACTCAAAAAGCTTTTGGCAACTGGTAGAAAAAGCTTGCCCCGACTGGCAACAGGCCGAAAAATGGCTCAATACCGAAGCGCATCGAATTGCAATTGGCCCAAGCTAAGTATCAAGTCCGTCATATCGCTGAGCTAATCATGTCCATTCATATTGTTAGTAAACGGATAACGGGTTCGCAATCCACGCGGTAAAAAGACTAAACCCATGAGCAACCGTATATAATGGCGTAACGGCAAGACCACTCTATCGAAACCCCTCGTGCGTCAAATTGAACATAGCGAACTTATAAGATGCGACTCGTTCTTTACAATATTTGTTATGGCATTGGAGTAGCTAACCGAAAAAACTTAGCGCTGCATGGCGCACGTTATTTACTAGGCAATCAAAAAAATGTTCTAAAAATTGCTGACCTTATCGCTGCTTTAAAGGCTGATGTTATTGGGCTGGTAGAAGTTGATACTGGCTCGCTGCGGGCACGAAAAATCAATCAGGCTAAGGTCATTGCGGATCGTCTGGGCCACTATACCGCTTATGAGTGCAAATATGGAAAACAATCGATTAATCAATACCTGCCGATTCTACGCAATCAAAGCAATGCATTTTTAGCCACCGACACAATACATGGCGAGCGCTTCCACTATTTTGATGACGGTGTAAAGCGGCTGATCATTGAGCTTGAAATGGAGCATTATGCTATTTTTCTTGTGCACCTCTCTCTACAATTTAAACCGCGGCAAATGCAGCTCAAAAGCTTATATGAACTCATAAAAAAGGTCGCAAAGCCTGTTATTGTCGCTGGCGATATGAATACTTTTGCTGGAGCGCGCGAACTGACTTTATTCAAAGAAGCAACGGGCTTACGCAGCGCTAACAAACACAATCAGCCCTCTTTTCCTAGTTGGCAACCTAAGCGGGAGCTCGATTTTATTTTGTATCAAGATGGCATTGAGGTCAGCAATTTTGAGATCCCGCATGTATTATTATCTGATCATCTACCACTAGTTTGTGACTTTTCTATTCGCTAAACAGTTTTTAGTCACTCCCTGCCACAGCTATTCTTACCGTCAGCGCCTGCCCCGGCTTCAAATATTTCTGCGTTTCAATATCATTCCAATTGCGCAGCTGATCGATACTCACGTCATAACGCGATGCAATGAGCGATAAATTCTCACCACTCTTAACGGTATAGGTAAAGCTACGTGAGATGGTATTGCGACTGCTGGTATTCTTTGTCCACATGACTAAGCGCTTTCCAGGCATCAACAAATCAGCAGCAGCCTTTCCGTTCCATTTCGCCAATGTTTGAGGCGAAACGTCGAACTTCCTTCCAATTTTCCACCAACTATCACCGGGTTTGACTGTGTAATAATTTTTTTCGCTACCGCGCTTACTGCTACCTAGTGCAAGCTCTCTCTGATCTGCACTTAACACATAGTGCGAACTCGCCTCGCTCGCTATGGGAACCATCAAAATCTGGCCTACTTTAATGCGACTAGAGTCGAGATTATTTGCTTGTGTAATGAGGTCATGTCGCGACGAGAAGTCATGAGCTATTCCTGAAAGCGTGTCGCCTTTTTGAACCCTATAACGCTCCCATCGCAGGCGATCAGCACTGTTAGTCTTCGACAAAGCCTCAGTAAAAGAAGCCACCGCATCAACAGGAAGGAGTAAAGTATGTGGCCCTTCAGGTGGTGTGGCCCACCGGCTAAAACCGGGGTTGAGGCGGTAAAGCACATCCATCTCAATGCCAGCCAGTTTCGCGGCCTGAGCTAAATCAATTTGTGAATCGAGCTCCACTTTTTGAAAATGCGGCATATTCGGTACGGGATGCGGCGACATTCCATACAGCTCAGAATTCACTAGTACATCTCGAATCGCCAGTAAACGCGGCACATAGTGTCGCGTTTCTTTAGGCAGCGAGAGTGACCAATAGTCTGTTTTTAAACCTGCATTACGATTCTTTTTAATCGCACGACTCACACGAGCCGGCCCTGCATTATATGCAGCTAGCGCTAGTAACCAATCGTCAAAGCGCTGGTGTAAACGACTCAAATAAGTGAGTGCGGCATCGGTTGACATATAGGCATCGCGACGCCCGTCGTACCACCAGTTTTGCTCTAAACCAAACTGTTTGCCTGTCGCTGGTACGAATTGCCATAAACCGGTAGCTCGGCCCGGAGAATATGCGAATGCATCGTAGGCACTTTCAATAAATGGCACTAACGCAAGCTCAACAGGCAAACCGCGCTCAATGCATTGTTGAACGATATGATAAGCATAGGGCTCAGAGCGCCTTGTTACACGCTCTATATAATTCGGATTGCGTTTAAGCCAATCTAATTCGCGATCAATAGCTTTCGTTTGGTCGACTACTAAAAAATCCACATCCCGACCAAAGTTCTTTGCCGCCACAGACCATAACAAGAAATCTTCTTGCTGTATTTCAACACTAGAAAGGTTTGCTTGAGCATTGTCGTTGGTTGGCAACGTAGAAAACTCTGCAGCAACATCGGCACTGCATAAACACAACCCTAGTGTCAGCGGTATGAATTTGCGCACACCATGCCTCCGCCTTTGAACCAACCAGTGATTGATTGCTACTAGCGCCAAAATAGACCGGCCAACATGATTGCGATACCGTGGCAGACTAAACATATTTTCCGCGATAGTCGCTGAAGTATTCGACAATTTCAGCCAGCTGAGTATCAATTTCACCTTCGGGATAAACGAGCGGTCCAAAGGTCATGGTCTTTGATGGATAATCAAGTGCTAGCGTAACAATAGGCACATTGGCACTGTGCGAGATTCGTAAAAAACCGGATTTCCAGCGTTTCACTTTTGAGCGGGTACCTTCGGGAGTTACGACTAACCAGCATTCATCAGAATCGTGCATCAAATCTATTGCATCGCTCAACGCACTGCGCCCCGCTTGACGATCGGTAGGAACGAAGCCCAACCAGCGCCAAAGTTTGTCTACTGGCCAAAAAAACGCTTCTTTTTTCATCATGATGCAAACTTTAATGCCGTATCTAAGAATAAACGATGCCGCGTGCACGAAATCCCAGTTGGTGGTATGCGGCGCCACACAAACAATTAATTTGCTCTCATTGGGCATATCCCCTACCATCTTCCAGCCCGATAACTTGAGAAAAAATCCAGCTAACCCAGATAAAGCCATGCTATCTCGACGTGGCATTTTTTCTGAAAGATTGATCATTTTATGTGAAATTCCTGGCTCTTATTGATACGAAAACTCAACCTGACAAGTTTAACTCAATCCTATTAAGCGTTTATGCACCTAATAATCTGTATTTTTCCAGTAGATAGTCGCGAAAAGAAACCAACAGATCTTTAGCTTGCCCACTCTCAGCCCCGGCTATTAATTGCGAAACCTCTTCAAGCTCGCTTTCCAGAGGCTGACTTTCTGGCTTGAGCAGCTTATCACGACAATATTCTAGCCATTCCTGCTCTTCGGTCGGATTCAAACTACTTGGGAAATTACGCGCTCGATAACGAAAAAGCATTTCAGGCAGCCTTTCATCTATGAACGAAAAACTCTGTGCGGCAAGTTCTGAGCCGTTTAATGGCACAATCTCACGCAGAGCCACTTTGTCTTCGTTAGGTATGAAGCCACCGTACAATTTTTCTTCAGCTGCTTTATCAGCGTCGTCGAATTTTTTCAGTGCCATCATCGAGCGCAACTTTTGTGCTAACGGCTTGTAAGCAAGCAACTGCTGCCGATGCTGCTCACACTGCTTGAGATTTAACTTTAGGCGCAAAGCCACAGTTTCATCAATCAACCCCGGACTCAACACTACTGGACTACGATTGATATGCACTGACTTTAATGGGATCCGATTAATGCCCGGCGGTAAATCTGAAAGCTTAGTAAACAATAAGTCATTTAACTGTTGCGCAGAACAATCAAGTAATGATTGGGGCGAATAACGCAAGTCAACACACATAACTTCATTTTTATTATTCGGATTCTCAGCAACAGGAAGGATCATTGAACCACAGGCATTCTCGGATCCAAATCGTGATGAGATATGAAATTTAGGTTTACAGCTGCCTAGCTCTAATGCCTGCTGAGCAGCCTGTTTGTGTCGCAAGCCAAAAACATGAGCAAAAAGCTTAGGTTGTCGCTGCTTAATAAGGCGAGCAAGATTGATCGTGGCATAGACATCAGATAGAGCATCGTGTGCGGCCTCGTGTGATAAGCCATTAGCCGCTGTTAATTCTTCAAGTCGAAAGCTCACCACCCCATCATCGCGTGTAGGCCAAATAAAATCATCCGGACGAACCGCATAACAAAGCCTAACCATATCAATAATATCCCAGCGCGTATTACCATGCTGCCATTCGCGCGCATAGGGGTCGTAAAAATTTCGGTATAATCCATAACGCGTCACCTCGTCATCAAACCGAATGCTGTTGTATCCAACCCCACAAGTACCCGCCTGAGCCAGCTGACTATGAATAGCCGAAAAAAAATCGCGCTCGGCCAGCCCTTGAGCCTCCGCGTGAGAAGGCGTAATGCCCGTAATCATACAGGCGGCAACACGTGGCAGCGTGTCGAGCGCCGGCTTACAATAGATATTGAGTGGCTCACCCAGTATATTAAAATCTTTGTCTGTTCTTACACCTGCAAACTGCGATGGCATATCCTCGGATGGATTTACTCCCCAAGTTTCATAATCATGCCAATAAAAACTTTCCATTATTCGATCCTTTCTCCGTAAATTATTAATTCACTCAAAAAATGCTGTTAGAAATTTATACAGTTTGATCACCAAATTGATAATTAGCTAATTTTGCATAAAGCGGTGAACGCAGTAACAACTCATCATGTGTACCAGAAGCCACCAGCCGACCTTGTTCAAGCACGCAAATACTATCCGCATGTAAGATCGTTGATAAGCGATGCGCAATAATAAGCGTGGTACGATTTTGAACCAAGGCGGTGAGCGCCTGCTGCACATGAAACTCACTTTCAGAATCCAGTGCACTGGTCGCTTCATCTAGCATGAGGATACTGGGGTTTTTAAGAACCGCTCGCGCAATAGCAATACGCTGCCGCTGCCCTCCAGACAAACGTACCCCCTGCTCGCCCAAAAAGGTTTGATAGCCTTGCGGCAGTTGAATAATAAAATCATGCGCATGAGCCGCCACTGCAGCATCGATAACCTCAGCATCGGTTGCCTCAGGATTACCATAACGAATATTGGTTGCAACGTCGGCAGTAAATAAAGCAGGCTGCTGAGGAACCACTCCAATCTGAGCACGCAAAACCTGCGGATCCAGTTGCCGTATATCAGTATCACCCAGCTTGATAGCACCTGACTGCGGGTCATAAAAGCGCTGTAATAATTCAAAAATAGTGGACTTACCCGCCCCCGAAGGACCGACGAGCGCCACGCACTTACTTTCGGGAACCACTATTGAAAAATCACTTAAAGCTGCAGACTTTGGGCGCGATGGATAACGAAAACAAACCTTATCAAAACTTACCGTGGGCCGTGTTTGATCTGCAGCAACATTAATCGGTGGATTGGCGGGACCCACGATAGCCTGCTTAGCAGCGAGCAGCTCGACAAGCCGATCAGTTGCACCGGCAGCACGCTGCAATTCACCCCAAACCTCTGAAATGGTTGCTACACCCATACCTACTAGTAGCGCATAAAAAACAAATGCAGCCAGATCGCCGCCACTCATATGGCCCATTATGACGTCTCGGCCGCCTATCCACAGCATGATGGATAGTAGGCCAAACACCAATAGCATAACCACCGACATCATGAGGGCACGAATTTTCATGCGTTTTTTAGCGACAGAAAAAGCTGTTTCGACCTGACGAGCAAACGCCTTTTTCTCGAATTTCTCTTGAGTATAACTCTGTACAGTTTTTATATGCTGAATAATTTCGCCTGCATAGCTACCTACATCAGCCACTGAATCTTGGCTGTCACGAGAAAGTTTTTTAACCTTCTTACCAAACAGCAGCAAAGGTAATAGCACTAGGGGAACTGCAATCACCACTATCAACATCAACTTTGCATTAGTCACAAATAACATTACCAAGCCACCGACAGCCGTCAAACTACTGCGCAAAGCCATGGACAAAGAACTACCAATGATTGTTTGCAGCAAAGTAGTATCGGTAGTGATACGCGATACAATTTCACCGCTGCGGTTGGTTTCAAAAAATCCTGGGTGCAAAGTAACAATGTGACTAAACACTGCCTTGCGTATATCGGCACTCACTCGCTCACCTAGCCACGACACCAAATAAAAACGAACAAACGTTCCCAACGCGAATAAAACTGTTAGTCCCAATAATACAACCACTGACTGATTAAGTAGTTCAATTGAGTTTCGCCCAAATCCGCTATCAATTAATAATTGAATACCTCGACCCAACATGAGTGTCATTGATGCAGTGAATATCAGTGCCAGTAATGCTGCCAACCCACGAACCTTATAGGCGGATAAATACAGCCATAAATGGCGCAGAGAGGAAAGCTCTGCTCGAGGATTAGACTGCACCTGACCGACCTTTCTTTTAAGAACTTCGCTATTCAAACAACCTCTCCAAAAACATTAATATTTCTGACGTAACCAGCAAACACTTTATTTTATATCGACTACACTTACCCAATGATCGTTTTCAAATAGCATCTTCACCGCATTATTAGTTCAAAAAAAGTACGATTTGCATTGAAAACACCATGATTAAGTAGTCTTCATTACAGCAAGAGAGTAAAAAGTAAACTCTCAACTGCTCAAATAGGTAGCTCTAAAGCTATGGCAAAAAATCTTACCATTTCAGAATTTATGACAACTAATGTTGCTCATGTAAATGCTGATGAAAAAATATTAGCTATCGCACAAAAAATGCGTAGCAAAAATATCTCTTGTGTCATGGTGGTAGATAACAAAACTGAGAAAACACAAGAAACTATAAGCCCAGGCATACCCATAGGTATTATCACTGAGCGCAATATCATACATTTTATTGCTGATAATGCAGGGCAAGGTCTCGACCATGTCACTGCAAAAGCAATCGTGCCATCAACATTAGTATCGATTGATCAAGGTCACTCATTATTTGAAGCGATGGTTCTTTTCAGAAGCCAGCGCGTAAAACAGTTAGCCGTACTTAACTCAGAAAAACGCCTGACCGGCATCATCACCTACTCTGATTTAATCGATGCTTACTACAATCAAATCGAACTACAATCAGAGCTGGGTGGCAATAACTGCATTGACGACGACAGCCCAATCAATACCCGTTTACTTGAGCTAAGTCTTACGGACCCAATGCTTAGAATAGGCAATCGGCGCTCAATGGAAATTGATCTTAAGCAAACTTATGAATTAGCCGTTCGTTACCGCCGACCTTACAGTATTGCCCTTATCGATATTGATTATTTCAAGAAATACAACGATAACTACGGCCATCAATCAGGCGATACTGCATTAATACAAACGTGTAATGTCATCAATAACGCTACCCGTGGTAGCGATCGGTTATATCGCTATGGAGGTGAAGAGTTTTTACTTCTCATGCCGGAAACTAATGCCGAAGAAGCTAAAAGAGCTATTCAACGTTTAAATATATGCGTAAGTGATAGCGCTATCACGCATGAGTATTCTCCCTTTGGCAAGATTACAGTGAGTATTGGTGCTTACTCGTTCAGCCCAGAAAAAGAAATTGGCTCCAGCGATTCACGTGAACTTTATCTCAATGAAATAGAAGAAAATTGCCGCCAATGCATAGCATATGCTGACAATGCGCTCTATGCTGCTAAATCAGATGGACGCAACAAGACATTTTCTGTAGCAGCTTAATAACTTGCGGCTAAAAACTATAAAAGGCATGTCTTAACGTTACTCGTTCTTCAACGTGCTGTTTTTTTACTGCCTCATAAAGTCAGTAGCTTTCGCAATAATCCGTCATTAGGTTTTTGCTGACTCTGTAATAACAGCAGCTCAGCCAAGACACCCTCTAACGAGTCCGATACTTTTTTCCGTAAACGCAACTGTACTGACTCACTCAGCTCTTGACCTTTATATTTACTCAAATCAATGGGTTCTCCCAAGCCCATATAAGAACGTTCGGGTTTCGGCAAGAGTGTCCCCAAAACGCCCTTAGGAATAGGTGGCGCTAAATCGGAATGCAGTAACTCATCGCTGACCCCAGCGCGCATTAATAACTTGCCAAGCATGGAATTTGCCAAGTCATCACGCTCAATATAGCGGCCATACCATTCATCCGGACCAACTAAACCAAGCGGAACAATAGTATAGCCATGGCGTGCAGCCAACCGAATAAAACCGGTCCGTTTCTTCCACTGCAATGTATATCGCTCTTCAACACGCTTATTTGCCTCATGGGCGCCGCCAGGAAACAATAGCAAATCTTTACCCGCCTCCA